>VAOZ01004176.1_pt1 | contig 45928 bp, 43 predicted proteins | sample 3394041 | NCBI WGS metagenome assembly VAOZ01 (sample SAMN08290431, study PRJNA428436) | hydrothermal vent metagenome | isolation source: Deep-sea hydrothermal vent chimney | place: Indian Ocean: Southwest Indian Ridge
CGGGTTGTGCCCGAAAAAACGCCATGCCACGTTATTCGTCTTTCATTTGGAATAACCAAACCTCTATCCTCTCGCCTTGCCTGGCGCTTTTTCAGGCGCAATAGGGTGGTGCTTTTGATTGTTAACACCCCCTAGGATTCCCCTGGATGGACGAACCCGAAAAAAAATCAGTAACTGCTCAGCAGAGAAGCTACCACAATTCAGGCAAGTCGCTGACGTGTTCGAGGACAGGGGGGGCCTCTTGCGAAGCCTAGGGGAGACCGACGAATCCCGCTTTGAGTCCACTGTCGGGCAGACCAAGGGCGGACTGAGCAGCGAAAAATCTCGTCAACTTTCCGGCCCGATCTCAACTGTATTCCAGTCAGCTGGCGCAAGAAAACGGACGGCAGCAGCCTTGACTTCGGCCAGCGTCACAGCCTTGATATGCCGTGCCCAGTTTTGCAGATAGCCCAGCGGTAAACCGTAAAACCCAATCATGGACATTAGCTTCACGCGCTTCCTGTTCTCATCCACACGGTGGGCAAAGCCGCCGATCAGATTTTCTTTGGCCGCGGCCAACTCTCGTTGGCTAATGTGCCCATGATACATTCGTCTCATGACATCCCGTACCACCTTAAGCGCTCTCCCGGCCTGATCAGCGCGTGTTTGCAGGGTAATCACAAAGGGACCCGAAGTCGCCAATGGCATAAAATATGAATAAACGCCGTAAACCAGCCCGCGCTTCTCACGCACCTCCTTCATCAACTGCGATGAAAAACCACCACCGCCCAGGGTATAGTTAAGTAGCATATCGGCAAAAAAGTGCGGTGCATAACGGGACGGTCCCAAACGGGAAAGTTGCACCGTCATCTGCCGCGTGGACATCGTAACATGGCGTTTCTGACCGCGCGCGGACTTCGGACTGGGAACATCCTTCAGTGATTCCTCAGGAGTTCCTTTCCATCTGGAGAACAGTGGCCGAATTTGTCGCAGTGCTTCCTTCATCGTTATATCGCCGCTGATAGCCAGTACGGCACCCTGCGGCTTAAACTGGCGGTGGTACAGGGACCGCAGGTCAGCCAGTTTTAGGCGATCGAGGCTGTCTACGGTACCTCCCGGGCGATGGCCGTATCCATGGTTCGGATACAGCATGCGGATTGTCGTCTGCGCGGCGCGCACACCAGGATTCTCCAATGATTTTCTGGCTGAGGAAATATCATCTGCTTTGAGGAGCAGGAATCGTTTTTTGCTCCAGCCTGGCATCAACGCAGATTCGGCCAGGGCATGAACACCTTCCGGCAGCGCCTCTTTCAACGCAGTCATGGAAATGGAAAGGCTATCCCGGCCCGCGCTCGCTCCAAGCCGGATAGCCTGAGCATCAAGTAAATTGGCCCATGCCACGAAATCATGCTGCCTCGTGTGATCCTCAAGCATCTCGGCGAGCATCGAAGCCGCGCCGCCTTTTCCTTTCGGGTCAAGCCTGCTGCCGACTGGTACGGTCAAACGCATCACGACCATGGGTACGTTATCCGCCTCCATTAACAAAACCCGCAGACCGTTATGTAGCTGTTTCTGCTGGATGGGTGGGATCGCCCGCGCCACAGGAATTACGGCGAAAGAAAGTAAAAAGGCCAGCATACACCCGGACAAGTATTTCATGAGCGCGCCTCCGGTTGCAGCAGGCCCGTCGTGGCACGCTCCCGTCTGATCCAGTGTTTCAGCACTTTTTTAACGTCCGTCGCAGTCACTTTCCTGATGGCATCCAGCCATGCGCCGCGTTTGTCGGCACCAATACCCGCACTCTCGAGTTCACCGATTTCCTTCGCACGCAGGTACAGTGAATCCTGGGCATAAATCTCATCCGCGATCATACCGCGTTTGGCCGCAGCCAATTGAGCTTTTGAAGGCCCTTTATCGCGCAATCCAGAAACTGCAACCCAGAAGGCTTTTTCAAAAGCCGCAGGCGTTTGCTTTGAACCCAGCATGCCGTAAACGTCCCATAGATCAATGCCCATGGAGAATGGATCATAATCTGCGTTTACCGAGAAGGCCTTACGCTGTTGATCCACCAACTGGCGGGTCAATATTGCCGAACGACCACCTGCCAGAATCTCGGTCGTCACCGCCAGTGCTGCGGCCTGCGTGTCGTTCTTGCCGGGATGCCATACCGGCACCGGCATGGCAATCACCTCCATGGGAAGTTGGGCGGAAAGGCGAGCAATCATACGCTTGGATCCCAGGGGTTCCGGTTCAATCGGGTTAAAGCGCGGTGGTACGGGTCGCTTTCTCAGGCGCCCAAAGGTGCGCGCAACCACCTGTTTGATATGGGTAAAATTTACATCACCAACAATGACGACCGTCGCGCTGCCCGGAACATAGTATCGATGATAAAATTTACGGACATCGCCGATGTTTAGCCGTTTCAGATCCTGCATCCATCCGATCACGGGATTTCGATAGGGCGACAGCCGTAAGGCCACGGCGGACAGTGCCTCAAACATGCGGCTGTCCGGATCATCATCCGTACGCATGCGCCGCTCCTCCATGATGACCTTGATTTCCTTGGCGTAATCTACTTCTGCCAGCTTTAGGTGAGTAAAACGGTCAGCCTCCATGGCCAACACTTTATCCACATGTTCCGCCGGAATTATTTCAAAATAAGCCGTGTAATCCGTAGCGGTAAAAGCATTATCGCTACCACCCATCGCCGCGATTCGATGGGAGAATTCGCCAGCCGCGAGCTTTTTCGTCCCCTTGAATGACATATGTTCCAGCACATGCGCCAGTCCCGTCTTGCCATGTATTTCATCGCGGCTACCCACCTTGTGCCAAACCTGCACGATAGCCACCGGAGCCGAATGATCTTCTTCAACGATGAGTTTGATGCCGTTCCTGAAGACAGCCTGCTGCAGCCTACCCGTTACCGGTGCTGGTTCCGCAGAATAGGCCTGTGTAGCAAACGGGATGAAAAGTAAGAGAATGAGTAGTGGGCGCATGGACGGAATGTACGTAAAGGTGTGTAGACTTCAAGGAGTAAATGCTACCCTTCATCTGTGCTCATCGGGCTATGTTGTCACCCCCCGCCCTGACGGGATTTTCCATCGCCTCGGTCATATAGGAGGAGAGACGCTTCTTCCACCCGGCAAGCCAGCGGGATTCATGGCGTTCGGGAGGAGACAGAGCCACGCGCCGGGTCAGCAGCGTATCTGCGGAATGCATAAACTCGGCAATGGCCGCAATGCCAACCTCGCTTCCATCCATACATTTCAGCACCTGCAACAGGCCCCAGCCCTGGCTATGATAGCGTTCCTTCGGGTCCACCCCTTCACCTTTGAAGTTCACATAATCCATCAATACATACATACCCATTGGTGCGGCCCTGACTCGCTCAAACTGCCGGCGAATACGCTCACGCTGACCCCCCGGTACACGGGCAAGCATTAAAGGCAGGGCCTTTTCCAGGCGGTTTTGCATAAAATTAGCCTGATATGACATTGTTTTGACAAGGAAATCGCGAAAATTTACCATTTTTCGCGATTTCCTTGCATCATCAAATGCTTTTCGATCCGGCCATGGGCAACCCTTATGGGCCTGAATCCATGTAGGAATTTTAACCCCCCGTTGGCGCATAAAATCAACCAGCCGGGGAAAGCTTTCGCTGAAATGTTTACCACTTTTGGGCGTGCCTTGCGGGTACCAGATGAAATGACCCATACCAAGAGAGGCGAATGCCTCGCCTTTATTCCATGTAGTGAGGCAGGATTCCCGGCCAGCGCATTCATTACGAAAGATGAGCCGGGCGATACGTTCCGTCCGAATGGATCCGGCATCTGCAATGGACAAGGGCGCGGCCATAAGCGGCGGTTTACAGGGTAACATGAGGACCAGGGCAGTTAAGCCGACGCCACAGGTCAATAACCCAAATTTCTTCATGCATGCCTCCAGCGGCTCAGAGGTGATGGCACCGTAAAGAGTACGTCCATGGGTGCTTTGATGACTTCCGCACACCAGACGCTATAGTGGTCTGGGTCATGTGCGATCTATCCGCCTTTCTTGAGCCTCTTGAAAAACCCGCGAGCGGCGGTCGGCTTCCCCACTTTGGCCCATTTCCGCGCTGGAATTTCGGCTCATGGAACCACCATGCACCTCATTCCATCCCGAAAATTGGCTCAACGTGGGATTGCCGCTCATCCACCCAGAGTTTTGCAATTGGCTTATTTAACCTGCATTGTTTGCAGATCGTGGAAATTTGTAAACATGCAGGTTAAACCGGGTTTTATGCTGGGTCGCATGCGCATCGACATACCACTGGCGCTGGCGCCTATGGCCGGGATTACTGATTTGCCTTTTCGCCGTATATGCAAACGTTTTGGCGCCGGATTACTGGTGACGGAAATGGTCGCCTCCCGCGCCGTGGACCAAGGTAGAAAACGTACCGATCTCATGGCTGAAATCGGCCGCGATGAACACCCTGTCGGTATTCAGATTGCCGGTTCCGATCCTGATTATATGCAGGAGGCGGCGCGCTGGGCAGTATCCAGGGGCGCTGATTTCATTGATATTAACATGGGTTGCCCGGTTAAAAAAATTTGCAGGCAAGTCGCTGGTTCCGCGCTATTGAAGGATGAAACTGCTGTCGCACGGATTCTGGAAGCTGTGGTCGAAGCTGTACCGCTGCCCGTGACTTTGAAAATCCGTACCGGCTGGGATCAGGCTTCGAAGAATGTTGCGCGCATTGCGAAAATTGCCGACGCGTCAGGTATTCAGATGCTGACGGTACATGGGCGAACACGGTCGCAGATGTTCAGCGGCCGCGCAGACTGGGAAGATATCGGGTTGGCCAAACAATCCGTCTCTATTCCCGTACTGGGTAATGGCGATGTGGTGGATGCGGCTTCGGCCATGGAAATGTTGCGTATCGCAGGATGCGATGGGGTGATGATCGGCCGTGCCGTACAGGGCAACCCATGGGTGCTGGCCGAGGTGAAGGCCGCACTGCTGGGCGACCAGCCGCCCGCAAGACCGGATGGTGCCGCACGCTGGCCTGTGATCCGGGAGCATATGCAGGCGCTGGCGCAACATCATGGTGAACAGACAGCGTCGAAGCTCGCACGCAAACATGTGATTTGGTATAGTAAGGGTATGGATACATCGGCTGAATTCCGTCGCTATTTTCAGTCACTGACGAGATGGCAAGCGCAACTTGAAGCCGCGAAAGCCTTCTTCTGCGAAGATCATAACACTCAGGTCTGGTTACGTGCCGCCTGAATCCATTGCGGTTTCCTCCATTCCCCTGCCCATGCTGATGCTGGACAACGAAGGATTTGTTCTGAGCGCCAACATGGAAGCGCAATCAGCGCTGGGGATTTCCGAGCGAACACTGACAGGACGCCATGTTTCCAATTTTTTCGCGCCGGAATCAGAAATTCGGGTCATGCTCGCGCACATGAAAGGAAATTATGGTTCGCTGTCCAGCCATGGCCTGTGCGAACGCAGCGGCAATGCGCCATGCTCATTGCATATTGGTCCCGTAGACAACGGTTATGCTCTGCTCATAGTCCCCGAGGCGGGTCGCCAGGAGCTGGAGCAACATGCAAAGCGTCAGGAAATGGCCGAGGCTGTCGCCAGAATCGCACTGGAAATGGCGCATGAAGTAAAAAATCCGCTGGCTGCCCTGCGCGGTGCGGCGCAATGGCTGTCCGAGCGCTTGTTGCGAGGGGATCAAAGGGAAGCGGCCATGATGATGCTTACCCAGGTTGATCTCATTCGCGAACGTATTGACAGTTTTCTACAACTGGGCCCCCGCGCACCCGTTGGTATGGAAGCCATCAATATTCACAGCTTGATTGATGATGTGTGCCACCCGCAAGACGGCGTTGCTGTACGCCGTGTTTTCGATCCCAGCCTGCCCCTGATCCAGGCCCATGCAGGCCGACTGCGGCAGGCCATAGAAAACCTGTGGACCAATGCCCTGGAGGCGAAGGCCACACATATCGAGTGGCTAACCCGTGTGAACACCACCATCAAATTACCTGCACACAAGGGGGCCGTTCTGGAAGTACGCATCACCAACGACGGCGAACCCGTCCCCCAACGTATTCAGGATCATCTGTTTGAACCTTTTGTTACCGCCAAGGCGCGCGGCAACGGATTGGGGCTGGCGCTAATTCAGCGCGTGGCACAGGAACATCATGGTCAGGTAAAATTGCAAGCAGAGACGGGCCGCACCAGCTTTATCCTGCATTTACCCTTGGGAGAGAGCGGATGATGCGCGTGCTGGTTGTAGATGACGACGAAGGCATTCGCTGGGTACTAGCGCGTGTACTTAGCGAAGAAGGTATGGAAGTCGTACAGGCGGAAACACTAGAGGAGGCCGAGCGGGCCATGGCCGGGCAGGATTTTGCACTGGTCTTTCTCGATGTTTACCTGCCGGATGGCAATGGTATGGAGGCTGTGAAGGCAGGCCTGTTTTCAGCGCCGGTGGTTTTGCTGACAGCGGAAACTACATTTGGCAACGCCGCCCAGGCATACCGTGTAGGTGCGATGGAATATTTACCCAAACCTTTCGATCTGGATGAGGTGCGGTCCCTGGCACGCCGAGTCAAGCCCCAGGCGGAAGAAACGAAGCATAAAAAAAATACGGATAAAACCAATTCAATTATTGGCCGCAGTGCGTCCATGCAGCAATTGTTCCGCACATTGGGTCGCGTCGCCGCATCTGATTTGACCGTGCTGATTACCGGTGAATCAGGCACCGGTAAGGAATTGGTGGCGCAGGTGTTACACCAGCAGAGCAAGCGTAACAGCAAACATTTTGTCCCGATCAATACGGCTGCCATTCCTGCGGAATTACTGGAATCAGAGTTATTTGGGCATGAAAAGGGTGCATTCACCGGTGCGGACCGAGCCCATGCAGGACGTTTTGAACAGGCAAACCACGGCACACTATTCCTGGATGAAATCGGCGATATGCCCGCTAGCCTGCAAGTCAAACTACTGCGGGTTCTGGAAGAAGGCGTGGTTCAGCGTGTTGGCAGCCATGAGAACCGGCCTGTGAATGTCCGGCTTTTAGCGGCAACGCACCAGGATTTGCAATATAAAATTAAGCAGGGGGAATTCCGGGAGGATTTGTATTATCGCTTGAACGTGATTCCGGTACACATCCCGCCTTTGCGCGAGCGCATGGATGATATCCATCAACTGGCTGAAGCCATGCTGGCGGCTGCGGGCGAGGAACTGGAAATGGAGCCGCCCATCCTTCTGGATGAAGCCATTAACCTGCTCAAAACCTACGATTGGCCGGGTAATGTACGCGAATTAAAGAATGTTATGCGCAGGTTGGCGCTACTTACGCCCGGTGCCGCTATTACGTTGTCGGATGTTGCGCTGGCGCTGGGCAATCAGGACAACCATACGCAGAAGGAAGAAACCCTGTCCGAAGCCGTCAATCGTTGCCTTCGCCGCTATATGGATAAACTGGGCTATGCCGAAGCCGTGGACATGCACAGGCATTTACTGAGCGAAGTGGAGCCTCCGTTGCTTATGCTGGTGATGGAACGCTGCAAGGGTAATCAAATCAAGGCGGCGCGGATGCTGGGCCTGAATCGTAATACGGTACGCAAACTACTGCGTCAGTATCAGATTGATCCGACATATTTTCGCAATTAATGCCGTCAACCGAACAACGTATCGTAGAGCTGGAGACCAAGCTGTCGTTTCAGGAACGTCTGATTCAGGAATTGAACGAGGCCTTAACCCATCAGCAGCGACAACTTGATATTTTACGGCACGCAGTGAACACCACATGCGAACGGCTTAAAACTGGACTGGCAGACGTTGACGAACCATTGATAGAAGAAGTCCCGCCTCCGCATTACTAACCCCAGGAGCCTTTTGCAGGCCCATGCGTCGCAGCCACGGGTATCGTTGGCAAGCGGGCAGGTGGAGAATAGGGTATCGCCGCATGTTGGTAGAAGGTGTTTCTCGATGGACATAAAACTCAAACGTATTTATGAAGAATCGTCTGAAGATGATGGTTTGCGCATATTCGTGGATCGCTTATGGCCCCGTGGGCTGACAAAAGACGAGGCAAAGATGGACATCTGGGCGAAAGGGATCGCACCCTCCACGGAGCTTCGTCGCTGGTATGGGCACGATGCCGGGAAATGGCAGGAATTCAGAACGCGGTACTTCGAAGAGCTGGACCGTAAACCGGAAGAGGTCGGGCAACTGATGCGCCATATACAAGAGGGTGGCGTGACACTGCTGTTCGCCGCCAGAGAAGAAGGCCTGAGCAATGCCAGCGCTCTGAAGATGTACATCAAATCCCGCCGCCCTTGCACGACCGATGATCAGCATGTTGGCATATAGCCCCTTGCTACCATCCCGCTCCATTGTCAGCATGGTAAAATGAACATCGTAACGTGGAACGTAAACTCGCTGAATGTGCGCCTGCCGCATGTATTGCGCTATCTGGACGAACACGCGCCGGACATCCTGGCCTTGCAGGAAACCAAGCTTCCGGATGAACGGTTTCCGCAGGGTGATATTGAGGCAGCGGGCTATCACGTCTGTTTTTCCGGCCAAAAGACCTATAATGGCGTTGCCATTCTGAGCCGCACTATACCGGAAGATATTGCCACGGATATTCCACGATTCGATGACCCGCAGCGCAGGCTGCTGGCGGCCACCATGGATGGCGTGCGCATCATTGACGTCTATATTCCCAATGGGCAGGAAGTGAACTCGGAGAAATACCGGTATAAGCTCCGCTGGCTGGAGGCTTTCGAGGTATTCCTGAAACAGGAATTGGCAACGCATGATAAACTGATTGTGCTGGGCGACTTCAATATTGTACCAGCGGATGTGGATGTCTATAACCCGAAGCGATGGCGAGGAAAAATCATGTGCTCCGATACTGAACAGGAGCAGTTTTATGCATTTTTGCAGCTGGGGCTGACGGATACAGTACGCAGCCTGCACCCCGAAGAAGGCATGTATTCATGGTGGGACTATCGCCTGAATGCATTCCAGCGGGGCTGGGGGTTACGCATTGATCATGTGCTGGCGACGGCGGCAATGAAACCGGTGCGCGCCGGGGTCCATGCCAATGAGCGAGGTTTTGAACGTCCCAGCGACCACGCACCTGTGTGGGTCGAATTTACATAAGGGACATGCTCCACAATGAAACAGACATGATAAATGAATATACTGAGGCTCTACTGTCCCGATTTAACTGATTTTATCATCACAACTTCCTTACATTACAGCGTCCTCCCATCCTCCATAACACCCAGGCTCCAGGTAAGGCTGCAATCGCGAGCACAATCACCCATAACGCGGCCATAACCGCCGCCGCCTCCGCATCACCGCCGAAATATGTCGCAAACCCGACATAACCGGCCTCCCGAATACCAAACCCGTTAAAGGAGACAGGAATGGCCGACGCCAGTGCAACCAGGCAAACCATAACCCCATAGGCGGGCCAGGACATTTGCAAACCGGCGGCATGCCCGAGAATGACATGCGTTTCCACTACCAGAACCTGAAACAGAATAGACAGAGGCAAACTCTTCCACCAGGCACGGCGAAAAGAAGGCTGGTCGATAGGCAACGATTGCCACCGTTTCATCAACCGTGGCAATCTTCGATGCCAGAATGAACAGGTCAGCATGGTGATCCACAGAACCAGTACCGCCCCCAGCCACACCATGACCCAACGCCGTGGTAGATCCAGCTCAAACATGCAAAGGGTGGCGATAATCGTCAATCCGGCCACACCATTCACGCGATCCAGAATAACGCTGGCCGCAGCCGCCCACCCTGCGTTTTTCCTGCCACGCGCCAGCAAATATCCACGCGCCACATCTCCACCGACGATGGAGGGTAAAAACAGGCTCAGAAACATCCCCAGAAAATATAACCGAATCTTGCGGGAAACGCGCACCGTCAGGCCCAGACCCCGCGCCAGCCATGTCCAGCGCATGGCGGACAGCAGCTGGCCGCTCACCAAACAGAGACAGGCCAAAGCCACCCACATAACATTGACATTTTTCAGGCGCTCCCATGCACCCCTGAGGTCAACAAAGTGGGCTACAACCGCCAGTAACAGTAAGCTGACACCCAGTTTAATCGCGAGTTTTAGCATGCGTTTCAGCGGTGCTCTAGCCTACATTATTCACAAATACTGCCGCTCTTTTGCGCTCCAACCTTCTTGCGAATAGTATAGTAGCGCCGTCCGGTAAATCCGTAATAGGTGCGCACCTGCATTTCAAGAATCAGCCCGATACCAAACAACAGCATGCCGCTGACGATCAATAGCGATCCCAACTGCAACATGGGCCTGCCCGCGAGATCTTCGCCGAAAAGAAGCTTACTCATGCTCAACCAGACATCAATGCCGACCCCTGAAGTGAAACTCAACAGACCGGTCGAACCAAAAAATTGCAATGGCCGATCAGTGAAACGCAGAAAAAACAATACCAGCAACAAATCCACCAACACACGAACGGTGCGCCCCAGGCCATACTTGCTTTCACCAAAACGTCTTGGTCGGTGCGTGACTTCTTCCTCACCAATGCGTGCGCCATACAACGCCGCCATGGCCGGAAGAAAACGGTGTTGCTCCCCGTAAAGACGCAGGTTACGAGCAATCTCAACCCGCATCAGTTTCATCGGGCAGCCGTAATCGTGCATGCGAACCCGAGTTGATCGGCGGATCAGGGCGTTGGCGATGCGGGATGGGAGGTTGCGCGTAAGGCCGGGATCCTTACGGTTTTTGCGCCAGCCGTTCACCAGATCAAGATCGTCCTCTTTCAGACGTGCGAGCAGCCTCGGAATATCCTTGGGATCCGTTTGTAAATCACCATCCATATACACAACATATTCGCCACGGGCGGCTTCAAACCCGGCATTCATGGCCGCTGTCTGACCAAAATTTCGCCGGAGTTGAATTCCCGTAATGTGGCGATGATTGGCGCAAACTTTCTCGATGTGGACAAATGTTCCATCATCGGACCCGTCATCGACCAGAATAAGTTCATAGGGAATATCGCACAAAGCTTGCTCTATTTCCTCGACCAGCGGGAAGATATTCTCTTCTTCGCGGTATAGTGGCACGACGATGGAAATCAATTCCTGGGCCATGTTAACCCCTTTATGGGCCTTAAACTGACCAGCAACAGCCACTCTCTGGCCACCATGCCAAAGCCGCGCTTGTGAATAATCAGATAAGGGAGGATGGCAGAAGGAAAATCGCGTAGCGCCTTCTGCGGCAGTACCAGCGCCTTGCCTCGCATCAACCAGGCCGCGACCTCGCGCATATTGGTCAGCATGGGCAAACGCCCGCCATGGTAATAGAGCAAGGATGGCTGAAAATAATGATAGGTCGCAAGCGATTCCCCGTTAAAGCCCGCTCTGTCGGCGGCAGCGGCGAAAGCGGGCGTAACTTTATAATGGTTAAATCCGGGAAGCACCCATGCGGCGAGCAGAATGACGCTGGCTGTCATGCCCGCGACAATCAAGGGCAGGGCATGCGTAAATTTTACGCGTAAACTCATGCCTGAAGCTATGATTAGTGGCGTAAGAAATAGCGCATACACCCACCCGCCGGGCCATTGTTTCTGTAATGCGGCGCCTGCGGCAATCGTCACAATCAAGGATAACAGCCATGCCCCCCACGTGAACCAGGCGTTGGCTTTTTCCTCGTGTTTACCAGCCCAGAACGCCATCAACAATGCCGCAGCTGGAAAAGCTGGCAGGGTATAGTTCGGAAGCTGGGTGCTGGCAAGCGTAAAAAATACCAGAAACACGCCGATCCAGCACAACAGGAAAAGCCGCGTGGGATCCTTCCTTAATGCCGCCATGCGCCATGGACCAAAGATGGTTGTCGCGGTCAAGAGACCGCTCCATGGAAACCAGCCGATCAGGAAGGCCAGAATATAGAATCCCGGAAAACCATGATGCCCCTGTAGAGGCTCCATGAAACGGTCGATATTATGATGCAGCAAAAACCCTTTTAGCCATACACCATCGGTCAGCACACCTACCGTAATATACCAGGGCAGGGCGACAAGAAGAATGACACATAAACCGGTGAGAGGGCGAAATTTTCCGATATGTTCTCGTTGCCCCATCATCAGAAGGAACACCAACATCACCAACGCCGGGAGCAGGATGGCCACGGGTCCCTTGGCCAGCACACCGAAACCCAGCGCCGCATAAGCAGCCATTAACAGGCGGCGATTATTCAGCCCCTCAAGATAAAAGCAGAGGAAAGCGACCAATGCAAAGCCAACGCAAAGGATAAGTAGAGGATCAGGTGTCGCCGCACGAGCAATGACCACCATATGGAGGCTACTAACGAGCAGCAGCGCGGCAATCAGACCGGTGCGCACATCTGCCATGCGTCTACCAAAATAAAAGACCACCATCACCAACGCGGTAATCGCTACCGCCGATGGCAGGCGTGCCGTCCACTCATGTACGCCGAACACATGAAACAGCGGCATCATGAGCCAGTAAAGGAGAATCGGCTTGTCGAACCGCAGACCGCCATTGAATACAGGCACCCACCAGTTACCCGCCGCGAGCATTTCATGCGCGCACACGGCGTTATTCGCTTCATCCACATCCCACAGGGTATTTCCGCCCAGCATGAACATGAAATTCACGGCGCAAAGTAGCAACAGCCAGGGTACGGGCCGTGCCGCCATGCGTTCAAGCATGATAACTTCCTGCGAAGCAATCAGAACGCCCATGAATGGGCGTATAAATCAATGGATCTTTAGCGACCGGATCAAGCTTCATTGATCATTTTCCTGATACGTTCCGTAATTTCATATACGTCTCCGGAAATGAACAGGCGTTTGCGGCGTGATGTACGACCGGATGTCACCTCGATTTGTTGACAAGAACAATTCAGGATATCCGCTACAAAATGCACCAGCGCGTCGTTGGCCTTCCCACCCTGAGCGACTTCGCGCACGGCGATTTTTATTGCATCGCCGTGCATGCCGTGCATCCTGGGTTTACGCGCACCCGGTTGAGCGTGTACATCAATATAGACTCCCCCCCTTCCAAGCGTAATGGCCCTCTCGACACCACTCACGAAAGCAGGTTCATCGCGATGCGTTGTAAGCTGGGGACCAGGAAATTATCCAGGAAAGCGACGGCTAAAATCAGTAACATCGGCGAAAAATCCACACCCCCAAAGGCAGGCATCCTCCTCCGAAGGGGATACAGCAGCGGCTCGGACAGCTGGATAATAACGCGAACAATAGGATTATACGGATCGGGCGATACCCAGGACAGGATAGCGCGGGCGATAACCACAAAAATAATCGCCATGAACAGCACATGTACCACACCTGCCAGCGCCTGTAGAAAATAACCCAGCATAAACATCAGGCGAGTGCCTTCGAACGTTTGACCGCGACGGCAATGGCTTTGCGCACCGCCTCCGGCAAACCGGCCTCAAACATAATTTCGAGGGCGGCTTCGGTCGTGCCCCCCGGGCTGGTGACTTGCTGCCGCAATTCTTCCGCCGATTTACCGCTTTCCGTCAGCATCCGGCTCGCCCCCAGGGATGTCTGGGTCACCAGAATACGACTTAATGCCTCCGGCAAGCCCAGGGCATGGGCGCTGGCCTGCATTAATTCTGCCAGTAGAAAGAAATAGGCCGGTCCACTGCCGGATATAGCCGTAACGGCGTGCAGAAGATTTTCATCATCCACCCATGCGGTCTTCCCCGACAGAGATAAAATATATTCGGCGCGGACACAATGATCTTTCCCCGCATCACAGAACAGAACGGACATCCCCGCGCCCACCAGGCAGGGTGTGTTGGGCATGGCGCGGACCAGGCAAACATCATCGCCCAGGCCTTCGCGTAAATGTCTGATACTGGTGCCGGCGGCGATACTGATCACCGTCACCCCCGCACTTATCCTTCCAACAAGGCTTTTCAGCACCCCGTCTATCTGCTGTGGTTTCACCGCAAGAACCAGTACTTCCGCTCCGACAAGAGCCGCGGCATTATTCCGCACCGTGTTCACGCCGTACGTCCGTTTCAGCTCATCGAGGCGTTTGGTCTGAATATCGTTAACCGTCAACTGCTTTGGCGTATGCCCGGACCGGATAAGGCCGGACAACAAGGCTTCGGCCATATTGCCGCCACCGATAAAACTTATATTAAGATCTTTCATCCACACCTTCCTTTGCTCTACCGTCCAGACATACTATCCGAACAGGATCGTACCCAGGCGCACCATGTTCGAACCTTCCTCGACGGCGATGCGATAATCGCCGCTCATACCCATGCACAATTCCAGTTTCCCCGCATGGCGGGGGAACGTATCCGGAAGCGGGCGCAGGCTTTCACCGGTGAGGCGATCCCGCAAGTGGCACAAGTCCCGGAAACAAGCCCGCGTATCGCTTCCTCCAGGTGCCATACACATCAGGCCGCGCACCCTGAGCGCGGGAATATTCATCAGACGCTCAAAGACAGCCGGAGCTTGCTCCATGGTTACGCCGTGTTGGCGAGCTGATCCGCCTACATTAACCTGTAGCATGACAGAAAGCCTTCTGCCATGCACATGCGCCGCGACACTTTTCGCCGTTTCAACATCCTCCACGCTGTGCCACATAAACGCGTGTCTGCCGACATATTTAGCTTTATTTCTCTGTAGCGGGCCAACCATGTGCCAGTTCACATGCGGAAAGCGCTCCGCCCTGTCACGCAACTGCTGTGGCCTTGATTCGGCAAAGTCACGCTGTCCGGCATCAGCCAACAGTGCCACATCGGCTTGTGTCGCATACTTTGAAACAGCCAACAGTTTCACATGCTGGGCATCCAGTTCATGCCGCAAAATTCGCCAGCGATTCAACAATTCAGTCATCTCGTTCCAGCTTTTGGGCAGCTCGAAGCATAACGAAACTGAACACCGCATACACCACGATGGCCTGCGTTAGTAAAACCCATGCCTGCAACAAATCGACATCGATGATAACCAGCGCCGCCAGGCCGCTGATGAGCGACAAAACGACAATAGCCAGCACGGCATGCGCCTGGGATATATCAAGCGCCATCAAACGATGGTGCAGATGGTCGCGCCCGACATAGGCAATCCACTCTCGCATATTATGCACTTCACCGCGGACGATACGCGCTACCGTCGTGTAAATCATGTCGAAGATCGGTACTGAAAAGATGAGTATCGGCGCGGCATAAGCTTGTACGAACCCTTTGCTCGACCAGTTCCCCATTAACGCAATACTCGCCATCATCCAGCCGATATAAGTGCTTCCCGTATCGCCAAGGAAGATACGCGCCGGGCGTTTATAGCGGCCATTATCAGGCAAGAAACCGAGGCTGGCGCCAGCCACCGTCACACACAGCAGCAGCATATACGTCTGCGCGGTAGTTGCGGCCAGCAACCCCATCAACAGACAGATCGTTGCAGCCAGCGCCACGGCCAGACCGTTGATGCCGTCCAGAAAATTAAAGGCATTGGTAATGCCAATGATCCACAGGGCGGTCAGCACCATATCCAGTCCATTGTGCAGCAAGAGCGCCCATAGCGGACCGACATAGGCGATCAGCCAGTTATAATTCCCAAAATCCGGGCTTACGCCAGAGAGAATCAGGATAAGTACGGCAAAAAATTGCATCAACAGCTTGAAGGATGCGGACAACCCGCGTACGTCATCCCACATTGAAACCAGGGCCACCAGCAGCGCGGATACACACACAGCTTTCAGCTCGTCGGAATAACTAAAATTCAGGAGCAAGGTTACATTCACGGAAAAAATGACGGCCAGGCCTCCGATTCTGGGTGTCGGCGACTGGTGGACTCGCCGCGCTTCAGGCCTGTCAACGGCATCCATGTGGATAGCCAAACGAATGACCAGCGGCATGACGGCATATGTCAGCAACGTAGAGGAAAGGCCAAGCTTGGCACCTTGTGCGAGAGCTCCCATATTCAGCCAAGGCAGCGCGAGAAGGATGCCTGCCACAAACCCGACCAGGCGCGAACTCCAGTGATCAAGCATTACATACATGCAATAACCGCCTGTTCCATACGGTCCAGCTCATTGCCGCTCATATCGGTGAGTAAAGGCAGGGAAACACATTGCTTCCAGGCCTTCTCCGCGCCCGGACAATGCTGCCCGACAAGCCTGGAAATCGGTGTATCCACAGGCCTTGCGGCAGCCACGCCCCGGGAGTGAAGCATCCCGATGGTACGAGAAGCATCATCCACGCGCACAATGTAGCGGTAATGATTACACGCATCTTCGCGCACCACGGGTTCAGCCTTCCGTCCAGGGAACCACGCATCATAAATGTTTGCCAGACGTATCCGCTTATCGCGCTCTGTACTTGTTTGCGACATGCGAACGCGGGCCAGTGCGGCGTGGATATCGGAAAGCTGGTGATTACCGGCATAAGGAAGTGATACATCCGCCGTATCCGCACAACGCATCTGACGTACTCGCTTGCAAATAACAGCTTCCTGGCTCAACACCACGCCACCGTAAGCGCCGCCCCACGGTTTGGTTGCATAAAGGGATGTGATGGAAATATCTCCAAAACTTCCCAAGCTCCGGTGGCCAATCCGGCCACCTGCCGATTGAGCAATATCTTCGATGATCGGGCAGGGCCATGCCTCTTCCACCATGGGTTCGATCATGCCGAACGGATGCACGAGGATCACCGCATCGAGCCTGTCCGCAGTTCCTTTCGCATACGCCGTATGCAGCCGTAAATCATCGTTGCAGTCCATACATACCGGTTCCGCTCCCGTACCCCGGACCGCATACAGGATGGCACGGCAGGTATAGGCGGGAACCCCCACGCGACGGATATTCCGTTCCACTTTCAGCGCATAAAGTGCCAGTAGCAAAGCGCTACTGCCCGAATCCACTGCTACCGCATATTTAATACCGACATGTCTGGTGGCTTCCGCTTCCAGTGCCAAACATTCTGGACCACTGGTGAGTTGGCCACTGTCCACAACGCGCCGAGCAACGTCAGCAAATGCGGTCCCGAAAACCGGCCTCGAATGAGGGATCATGACTGGCGTCCTGCCTCACAGAAGAGCATATCACTAGCCTGCATTATTCATGAATCGCCGTGGTGATTGCGCCGGGCCTTTGTTTGCAGCGGATTCCGAGGAGAGAGACCGTGAGCGCGCATACGGGCGACCGACGAGGCGTTTGGTGCGGATAAAGGAACAAGCAGGGGCACGGCAGAGTTTATGAATAATACAGGCTAGAGCCGGACACGAATGGGCATAAATGCCTCCGCACAGGATATTTTACCTTGCACGCCCCGAAAATGCGCCGTGGCCAAGGCTATTTCTACAATATTCAATCCCTTGATATTGGTTCGTTCCATCTGCGAATCATGCGCCTCCAGGGCTTTTATTTTGGAAGACAGGGTCTCATGTATGTCCATAAACACCGTGGGCAAAAATTCACGGGTCGAGGGGGTTTCGTAGGCCAGGACACTGGGAACATCGCGGGTCGCCGAGTGCGCGGCCCGTGCTAACTCCCGGTGGTCCTGGTGTGTATCTTCATGATGGTTGACCAGCACAATCGATGGACTGACCTCTTTTACCACGCACTCAATGGCGCGGATAAGCACATGTTCCTCCGGCAATTTTGTATCCTCGAAGCCACCCCAATGAACCGCTTTGAGACCAAGGATTTTCGCAGCTTCTTCCTGTTCGGACATGCGCGCAGGCCCATGGCCACCGTAACCGCCATCCGAGGCCACAAACAAGTGAATTTCGGCCCCCCGACCCGCGTAAATGGCCAATGTTCCGCCACAGCCTATTTCTATATCGTCGGGGTGCGGCGCCAACGCCAGAATTCTACTCACTGTACTATCCCTCCCATTCCACAAATAATCCCTGAAGCGTCAGCTCCTGCATTGAACAATACATCCAGCACGGATAAATATGATATAAAATCGCCATGGAGTTGCGGGTAGACGGGTGCCTCCACCTGCTGGAAATCCAGAGCAAGGCCCGCCTGACCAAACCTTTCCTGCCGTAAATACACCCTGCCCTCTCGACCGGACAGGTAAGCATCACCACGCAGGGCCAGGCACAAATCGACCAGGCGCTCCGTTGGGTCTGTACTCTCCACGCCGAGAGCGGATGCCAGGTAGAGGGGCGCGTCGCATCCCAGAGCATCACCCAGCACACGGATCAGTGCCACATTCAAATCACGCAGCATGTCATACGGGCGCTGCAATACCTCCCGGACCGGAGGCCAGTACGTCGCAAGATAAGGCGCTTTTGCATAGGACTGCTCAATACTGCGGCAGGCTTTATGCGCCCAATGTTGGCCGGCGATTGGCACACCATTGATTTTTTGCGGGTAGCGGTAACCCACAGGTACTGTCACCCACTGCGTACCCTGCACCGTCTTAATACGATTGCGGTTCAGCCAGTCATTCTTTTCGTATTGGACAGTGTCCAGCAACACCATGGCATCGGCCAGCATCCACTTATGGAAGAAGCCCGGCCACGGCAGAAAATTAGGCTGGTGAATGGTAATGAGTGTCATGCCGAAATCCTCATGAGAACCCGCGGATTACTCACGTAACTACGCATGATTCAGCAATCCATCGTATAATTCCTGAAGCGCCTGCACCATGACCTCCGTTGAATATGCCCTGGCGCGCTCCCTGCACGCCATCCTTACGGAACCAGGCCAGTTGCGTAACAAGGCACTTGCTACGGCATGAGCATCATCCGCATCCAGCACCGCGCCACACGCCTTTATCACCAGCTCTTTCAAACCACATACATTGGATACCACGCAGGGAAGGCCCGAAGCCATCGCTTCGACCACGGCGCGCCCCATCCCTTCGTTATGCGATAGTAGTGCAAAACAGCGGCTTGCCGCAAGAAACGGAACAGGGTCACGCCAGCCCGCGAAGTAAATATGATCCCTTAGATTCAGCATGTCGCGCATCTTCTCCAGCTCATCTCTTTCTTCACCATCGCCGACAATGGCCAGCCGTGCTTCAGGCTTTAGCTCACAAACACATGCCCACGCCCGGATGAGGCGCTCCATACCCTTGACCGGGACCAGCCGACCCACACTGACCGCATCCCACCGGTATGTATCGGCATGTGCGGCTCGCCATGCTGCTATCCTGCTTTGGATACCTGCCACATCGACGCCGCTGGGAATCACGCGCCACTGCCCGGCTCGCCCGATACGCCGCCGTAAATGGTCATCCCGCTCCGCCCGCGTCAGCGCTATCAGCGCATGTGTTCGATGTGCCATCCGGCGCTCCATATATATGAAAATCGCCGTCTTTATTTTACCAAAATATCCATGAAAAATATGCCCGTGCGGCGTATGCACGACCGCGCCCGCACGCCCCCATGCCGCGAGTCGCCCCAGTATGCCCGCCTTTGAGGTGTGTGTATGCACGATATCGAAGCCCCGGCTTACCAACCGTCTCATTTGAAAGAATGCCCCCATATCCGACAAACCCGGCGACCGCATCAGGGAAGGAATGATGCATACCTCACCTCCGGCATGGCGGAAAGCATCCAGGTCCCCCCGCGTGCGGGTTTCTTCGATTTTCGACATCCGGGATTCTCTACCCGGACCAAAGGCCAGACACACCCGATGGCCTTCCTGCACCTGGTGTATCGCACACACCAATGTATTGATAGCCGAACCACCGCCGTCCATACGCGTGATAAAATGCAGAATCCTCATTCAATCCACCAATGCTTAATGGCTTCCAACGAGGTCATCGGGAGAAAAAACTATGGAGCCTTTTCGCGACATCATCACCAGGCACTTCCGGTCACAGCGATGAGATGTTCATCAATGCCTCTGCCCGCTGCAAATCTTCTGGCGTATCAATGCTGACGCAATGAAAATCACCCATGCACACGGCAATGGCATAGCCATGATGCAATACGCGTAATTGCTCCAGATGCTCGGCCTGCTCCAGCGGGGAAGGCGAGAGTTGTCCGTACTTCAATAGAAATTCCTTGCGGTAGGCATACAGGCCGACGTGCTGCAAGGGTGCAGCCGCTGCTTCGTTGCGCAGGAATGGAATCGGCGCACGGCTGAAATACAGGGCATGCCCGAGGGCGTCGCACACCACCTTTACCACGTTGGCATCATTCAGATCAAACGCATCGCGGATAGGGTGTGCCAGCGTCGCCATCGGTAGTTCTGGTTCTGCTGCGAACGGCTCCAGCACCGCACGAATTGCTGCCGGATCAACCATCGGCTCATCGCCTTGCACATTGACCACAATATCGCAATCCATATCCGCTACGGCCTCGGCCAGGCGATCCGTGCCACTGGCATGACTGGTGCGCGTCATGCATACCTGCGCGCCGCAACCGTGCGCCACATCGGCGATACGCACATCATCGGTAGCAACCAGAACCTCGCCCACACCCGCCGCCCATGCCTGCTTCACAACATGCGCGATCATCGGTTTGCCGGCCAGAAGAGCCAAAGGTTTGCCCGGAAAGCGAGTGGAAGCAAAACGTGCAGGTATCCCGACAATAACCTTCATACGTGCGGGCAGGCCTCGATTTCCGCCCAGCCTGCTGTAGCCGTGCCCACCTTACCAACGACCACGCCGGCAGCATTGTTCGCATACTGCGCGGCGGCTAAGGGGTCGTCCCCGCGTGCCAAGCAGGCTGTAAATACGGCAATGACGGTATCCCCGGCCCCCGTGACGTCGAACACATCGCGGGCCGCCGTGGGAATATGATGGCATCTCTCGCCATCAAACAGGGTCATGCCTTTTTCCGAGCGTGTAAGCAGCACATAACGCAGATTGAGGCGATCCCGTAGTTGGCGGGCAATCATCTCCACATGTGCGTCTTTGTTGACCGGATCCATACCGGCCATGGTCGCGGCTTCAGCCAGGTTGGGCGTAATTACCGTAGCGCCATGATAAGCTTCCGTATGCTCCGGTTTGGGGTCTACCGCCACAATCTTCCCAGATAAATACGGCATCATGTCGGCCAGGAATCCCGGCGTGAGTATACCTTTACCGTAGTCGGATAAAATAACCGCATCCGCTTCGGTCACCTTATCAAGAATTGTCTGTTTAATTGTGGCATGGGTATCCGGGCACACGGCATGCGTCCATTCGCGATCATAGCGCACCAGCTGCTGGTGACGGGCGATGATGCGCGTTTTGATAGCGGTAGGCCGGGCGTTCTTCTTGATTTGTACACCCGTCGCATCCGAATCCAGTTCTTTTAGCCGCCGCAATACCCAACGCCCCGGTTCATCATCTCCAACCATCCCGAATACGGCCGAAGACGTATCAATGGCATGCAAATTGCGCACGACATTGACTGAACCGCCCAGGCGACGATCAATACGCTCGACATGCACCACCGGCACCGGTGCTTCAGGCGAAATGCGCGATACATCGCCCCAGACAAATTCATCTACGATGATATCGCCAACTACCAGTATCATGATTCATTCTCCAGTGCCCATCGCCAATACTTTCTAACTGGACTCTATGCATAAATGCTACCTACCGTACCCTTGCTTGTTCCTTTACCCGCAACGAATCCTTCGTCGGTCGTTCTTATGCATGGCTACGGCCTCCTTCCCTGTAATCCATTGCGAACAAAGGTCCTGCGCAATCATCACGGCGATTCATGAATAGTCCAGGCTACAGTCGGCTGCTACGCTGCCGCAGCAAGTGATCGGCCAGCACCAGTGCCAGCATTGCTTCGGCGATCGGTACAGCACGGATACCCACGCACGGATCATGGCGGCCTTTGGTAACGATGTCCGTTTCATTGCCGCATTCATCCATCGTTGGTCGCGGTTTTAGAATGGAGGATGTTGGCTTCAGTGCCAGGCGTACGCGGATCGTATCGCCGTTGGAGATGCCACCCAAAATACCTCCCGCATGATTGGTCATAAAACCTTCCTTGCGTATCGCATCGCCAAATCCTGAACCCTGCGCTTCGATGCAGGCGAAACCATCGCCGATCTCCACGCCTTTAACCGCCTGAATGCTCATCATCGCCCCGGCAATATCAGCATCCAGTTTATCAAACACCGGCTCACCAAGTCCGGGAGCCATACCATATGCCTCCACGGTCACTCCCGCACCGATCGAATCGCCTTCCTTGCGCAAGGCATCGAGATAAGCGGCCATTTTTTTTGCCGCACCGGCATCCGGACAGAAAAAAGGGTTGTCTGGAATTTCATGTGCATTGAACTGCGCGGGATCCGCCCGAACCGGACCAATCTGATCCACCCAACCGAGGATCGAAATACCGGATTCGGCCAGGAGTTTACGCGCAATCGCACCCGCCGCGACCCGCATGGCCGTTTCCCTCGCGCTGGAACGCCCCCCACCACGGTAATCGCGGAAACCATATTTCCTGAAATACGTTATATCGGCATGCCCGGGACGAAATTTGTCTTTGATCTCGCTGTAATCCTTGCTGCGCTGGTCAGTGTTCCGAATCAACAGCCCAATCGGGCAACCTGTGGTCCTGCCTTCGAATACGCCGGAAAGAATTTCTACCGCATCGGCTTCGCGCCGCTGAGTGGTATATCTGGACTGGCCCGGCTTGCGGCGGTCCAGATCCGGCTGAATATCAGCTTCGGAGAGTACCAGGCCCGCAGGACAACCATCGACAACGGCGAGGAGGGCCGCGCCGTGGGACTCGCCCGCAGTACTAACGCGAAAAATCTGGCCGAAAGATGAACCGGACATTTACTGTATACCCATTACTTGATACCGGGGTCGCCCGCCCCGACATGAAAACCACCGTCCACATAATGCACCTCGCCGGACACACCAGAGGCAAGGTCGGACAATAGATACATTGCCGTATTTCCCACTTCATCCTGACTTACATTGCGCTTCAACATTGAACCGCGAGCACTTTTTTCCATCAGCTTTCTGAAATCTCCAACTGCGGAGGCCGCCAGTGTACGGATCGGTCCCGCCGAAACCGCATTCACGCGGATACCATCCGGTCCCAGATCCTGCGCCAGGTAACGAGTTGAAGCTTCCAACGCCGCTTTGGCCACGCCCATAACATGGTAACCCGGAACAGCGCGCACCGCGCCCAGATAGGTCATCGTCACCATGCTCCCTCCGTCTTTCATCAACGGTGCCGCACGCTGCGCACAGGCAACAAATGAATAAGCCGAGATATCCAGCGCCAGATGAAAATCCTCGCGCGAAGTGACGGAGAAACGGCTACGCAATGTATCCTTGTTAGCAAAGGCAATGGAATGTACCAGAAAATCCAGCTTACCCCATGTCGCTTCGACCCTGGCGAAAAAATTATCCAGTTGCGCATCATCGCCGACATCCAGAGGTTCAATCAAAGTCGCATTCACCGATTCGGCCAATGGCCGGACACGCTTTTCCAACATATGTCCCAGGTAATTAAATCCCAGTTCGGCGCCTTCGCGCCGACAGGCCCGGGCCACACCCCAGGCGATTGATTTATCGTTGGCAATGCCCAGGACGAGCCCCTTTTTCCCTTCCAGCAATCCCACTAGACCCTCCGTTAAGAAATAATTGTAACCGCTCAAATATCTAACCTGGACTATTCACAAATACTGCCATGCCCTTGCTTGTTCCTTTGTCCGCACCGAATCCCTCGTCGATCGTCCGTATGCACGGCTACGGTCTCTCGCCTCGGAATCCGTTGCGAACAAAGGTCCAGCGCAATCATCACGGCGATTCATGAATAGTCCAGGCTAATTGCACCAATTTTGCAAACATATCAGGACGATTACCACAAGTTAACGTTTTCTCCGTAGTAGCACCAGACACGAACCGCCACGCGTTTCGGGTTTAGGGATTGCCGCCAGCACATACCCGGCAAAGGGGCCCTCCGCCAGCCACAGATAAACTGCCTCCTTTAATATCGGGTGGCCATCCGGGGAATGGAGGCCTCGCCCATGCACCAGGCACAGAACGCGATGATACCTTGTCAGGGCCTGTTGCATGCAATGGTCGAGCAGGGAGAATGCCTTTTCGCGCGTCAGTCCATGTAAATCGACTTCCATATCCACCGGTGGCCGTCCATTTCCCAATTGACGCAAGCGTTCCTGTGAAACCCCATCAGCTTTCAGCATCCACGGCTCCGCCGACTTCTTCGGCCGGGAACCCTTCAGTCCCGTAAGGGGAGGATGCTCTGCTTTCGTTGCGCTCCGGATCAGAGGGCGCAGTTTGCTCGCTTGCTTGCGAGATCTACGTTGCAGTCTCCGCACATCGCGCATGGCATGGTCAAACAGATCATCGTCATCCGGCATGGGTTAAAATTCTTTACGTCCGGGACGCGCCATCAATTTTTGTACGGCATCCGTTAGGCGAAGATTCCCGCATAAAACCTGATATACTGATTCCATTAACGGCGCCTCCACGCCAAGTCTGAGCGCCAGCGTATGGATAGCGTGCGCCGTACCCAAACCTTCCACCACCTGACCGATGCACGCTTTTGCCTCAGCAATATCCATACCCTGAGCCAGTGCTATACCAAAACGGCGGTTTCGGGATAATTCACCGGTACATGTGAGAACCAGGTCGCCCAGCCCGGATAAACCCATCAGCGTTTCCTGGCGGCCGCCACATGCACAGGCGATACGCGCCATTTCCGCCAGCCCCCGCGTTATCACAGCAGCAACGGCGTTATGCCCTAATTGCATACCATTCGCCATACCCGCAGCGATGGCGACCACATTTTTTAATGCTCCACCCAATGAAACGCCAGCAAGATCATCGCTGGCATAGATACGAAAATTTGTATCTGCGAAGAGCAGTGCTGTGGCTTCAGCCCGTTTTATATTCGATGCGGCCATGGCCATGGCCGTCGGCAACCCCCTGGCAACCTCCATAGCAAAAGACGGGCCGGAAAGCACAATGCTTCTTTCGACCCCGAGATACCGAACGAGCAATTCATCGGTACGCTCAAGTGTGGACGGGTGGATACCCTTAAAAGCGGCAATCACGGGGGCATCGGAGCTACTTGCCACTTGTGGCAGGACAGACCCGGCTGCCGAGCTGGGCGTGGCGATGATGATGATCCGCGCATCGTCAAGTGCGGCATTCGGATCGGATGTGACTTCAAGGCTATCCGGGAATAAAATTCCGGGGAGGTAAGCATCGTTCGCGCGCGCCTTCTGCATCCGTGCCGCTTTCGCCGGATCGCGTGCCAGCAGGCGAACAGAACACCCCTGACGCGCCAGCACCATAGCCAATGCCGTACCCCATGATCCCGCGCCTATCACGCAAACCGATGTATTCATCTCCTCTGCCATCCCGCCCACACGGTGAGCAGAAGTGGAACAGCCAGCAGCAACAGCGGTAGATCGCCCCAACGTTGATAAGGCGTCTGGACATCCGAATCGCGGTATTTTCCCAGCACGGAACCTTGGGTGAACCAGGGTATGGTCTGTTCGATACTTCCATCCGGCGCCACGATGGCCGACACGCCGGTGTTGGCGGCGCGTAGCAGGTAGCGCCCCGTTTCTACGGCACGCATACGCGCCGCCTGCAAATCCTGCCATGTTGCCGGCGTGTGCCCGTACCACGCATCGTTGGTCACATTGACCAGTACCGATGCTGTATTCGCGCGCTGCCTTGCCTCACGCGGAAAAATCGCTTCGTAGCACACCAGCGAACCATAACGCTCATGGGCACCCTGCAATACGCCTGAATCCCGGGATGGTCGGAAATTGGCAATATTGGGTACCAGTGCATGTAGGAACGGGATCCATGAGGGTACATATTCGCCGAATGGCACCAGATGCCGTTTACCCACGAATTGTAATGTCTTTACGCCGGGCTGAAACAGGTAAAGCCCGTTGTGTGCAATACGCTGCGCGAGGCGTCCGCCGCCATCAAGTTTAAGACCGCCGAACAAGACCGGGGTGTTCCATGCTCGCATGCGCTGTAGTAGCCACGATTTCCATTCCGGTGCTCGCGCCAGGAATAGCGGTACGGCTGCTTCCGGCCATATAATCAAATCGCTCTGTTTGGCGACCTGCCCCGACAGCCGTACATAACGATGCATGGTTTCGTTGAGAAAATCAGCATTCCATTTCAGCTTCTGGGGGATGTTGGCTTGTATCAGTGCCACGCGATGGATGGCTCCGTTGGCCCGATAAGGTTCGGGCGCGACAAACAGGCATATACCCGCGACCACAGCACCCACCAAGCCCCAGCGGTAGTATTTAAATTGTAGCATGAAGACCAGCGACACCGCCAGCAGAGCAGGTAAAAGGGCCGCACCGTACACACCCGCTATCGCGGCCCAGCCAATGGCGGGGGTATCCAGCAACAGACTGCCGAGCGGGGTCCACGGCAAGCCCGTAAACAAGTGTCCGCGCAGCCATTCTTCTCCCACCGTTAGAATCGGAAATACAACCAACATGCGAGGACTAAACCTCGCCAGCTTGTAGCTACCCCAGGCCAGCAGCGCCGGAAACAGGCCCAGAACGGAGCCAACCAGCGCGGTTGCCAGCACGGCCCATGGCCATGCCAGCGGTCCAAAGGTGTGAAATGTAAGCGCCAGCCACCATGCACCAACACCGAACCAGCCCAGGCCGAAAGCCCAGCCCGCCATGAAGGGCTTGCCGCGCATAAACACCAATATCCAGCCCGCAAGCGCCAATACGCTCAGCCATTTATAATTGTAGGGAGAAAAGGCGAAGGGCATGAGGTTGCCGAGCAGAAATGCTGCCGCCAGCATGACCCATTGCGAGCGACCCCATGCCCGCCCCGGCATTTGGGGATGACGTTTAGCGAGTAGAGACATCGGCTATGGGCGTGACATGCAGTTTGAGGACGCGCCGTGGTTCCGCCGCCAGCACGCGGACCACCAGTCCAGCCACCTCAATGCACTCCCCTTTCGCCGGAATGCGGCCACACAAACTGGTCACCAAACCGCCGACTGTATCGTAATCGCCTTTCGGTAGCCGGCACGCCAGCACTTCTTCCAGATCCTCAACATGCAAGCGGCCGGATACAACATAGCCACCATCCTCATCCCGTACGCATTCACCGGAACCGCCCGCCCCGCCAGCCTCATTCATCGAACCTATAATCTCGGTCAGAAGATCGGAAAGCGTAACCAGCCCCCCCGTACCTCCGTATTCGTCCATCACCACGGCCAGGTGGGCACCTTTCTCTTTCATACGATTCAGAAGCCCAAGTGCCAGTTGAGATTCAGGTACTTTCAGACAGGGCCGGATCATACTGGAAAGTGGTTCATTTTTATCCCCGATTTCAGCGGAGAACACATCCCATGCATGGATGACGCCTTTAATATTATCCAGATGATCGACATAAACCGGCAATCGGGAGTATCCGTTATCGGCGATTTTTTTTGCCGCATCCTTAAGCGACATGCTCGCCTCAAGGGCAATAATCTCTGAACGCGGGACCATCAGCTCCCGCACCCGGACATCACGGAACATCACCAGACTTTCGAGCATGCGGCGGTGATCGTCGGACTGTACCGCCTCCGCCCTGCCAATCAGCGCCAGCAGTTCATCCTCATCGCGCCCTGGCCGCAAGCGCCTGATCCATCGCGTGCGCAAACGTTCCCGCCAGTGGTTAAACATGATGACTTCGCGAGAAAAGTGAAGATCGCACTTTTCGATTTCCGTGAGGTAAAGGGACCATGGACGAAGTTCTGACAACGTCATCAGACATTGCTTAGCCCTTTTCCGTATGGATCATGCAGGCCAAGTTGCGCCATGGCGCAGCTCTCCATGCGTTGCATACACTTTGCCTCCGCTTCGTCCGCGTGGTCGCGGCCCAGCAGATGTAACGTGCCATGAACAATGAGGTGCAACACATGCGCGTGCGCGTCGATACCCAGCCTGAGGGCTTCTTTTTCCACGAAAGGCCATGCCAGAATAATATCTCCCAGTGGTTCATCGAAGCGAAAGTCGGGACCATCCTGCATGGGAAATGACAGCACATCGGTGATCGTATTCTCATGCCGCCATTGCCGGTTGAGGTCTTGCACGGTCTCATTGTCCGCCAGACGCAGGCACAGCGTCACGGTGCGACTTACGCCCGCCTGGGCGCATGCGGCAGCCACGGCCTGACGCATGCGTGATTCATCCGGCAACCTTCCGTAGCTCATGCCCCCATCAATGATAATATCAACCATCATGGCTCACCTGCCTCGCTACGTTCGTAGGCTGCGACAATTTGTTCCACCAGGGCATGTCGCACAACATCCCGGCCACTTAAATGATGGATGCCTACATGATCCAGGCCTTCCAGTACCTGTAGGGCATGCAACAGACCGCTATGATGTTTGGTGGGAAGATCCACCTGCGTCGTATCTCCGGTTACGACCATCTTTGAGAAAAAGCCGAGACGCGTCAGAAACATTTTCATTTGTTCGCGCGTAGTGTTTTGCGCCTCGTCCAGGATGATAAATGCATCACTGAGGGTGCGCCCGCGCATGTAAGCCAGTGGCGCGACCTCGATACGTCCGGATTCCATGAGACCATTCATTTTCTCCAGCCCGACCATATCGGCGAGGGCGTCAAATAACGGCCGCAGGTACGGGTCTACCTTTTGTTGCATATCACCCGGTAAAAAGCCCAGTCGCTCCCCGGCTTCGACGGCCGGACGGGTTAAAATCAGACGTTCTACCTGATGCGAATACAGTGCTTCGACGGCCATGGCTACGGCCAGGTAGGTTTTTCCCGTACCCGCCGGACCCACCGCAAGCGTTAAAACATGCTGGCGGATACCATCCATGTAGCGCCGCTGATTGGGGGTCTTGCCCTGAATGCGACGCCGTCCGGCAATGACCGCGCCGACATTCGCCTCCGGAGCGTTCACACCTGCCTCCGTCACGCCCCTGGTGCGCAACGTGCCTTCCAGTTGCACGTCTTCGACCGGCCCTTTTTCTGCCCATGGTAATAACGCACGCATAACTTCAGCCGCCGCATGCGCCTTGTCCCCCTCAAGCTGCCAGTCACCGGGACGTCCGAGAAAATGAACCCCGAACTGTGCTTCAATCCGGCGCAGAACGCGGTTTTCGCTACCACAGAGGTTACGCAGGGTCTGCGGCTCGATATCTGTGATATTGAGATGAACGCAGGCTTCCGGGCGTTTACCGCCATGCTTCAACTCTCGACCTGCTCACCGCGCAACGACTGACCATAGGCACGGGTAATCTTGACCGGCAGAATCTGCCCCTCCTGCTGTGTATGCCCCTCGAAATGAACAATCTTGAAATCCGGCGTCCGCCCCTGCATATCGCCCGACGTTCGACTTTTCTTCTCTACCAGCGCAGGCACCACTTTGCCCACCTGAAGCCGATACCGCGCATGGCTACTTTCGCGCATCAGGGCCAGCAATTGTTGTAATCTTGCGCTTTTAATCATATCGGATATATCATCTTCAATCCTGGAAGCGGGCGTGCCGGGACGCGGCGAATAATTGAAACAATAGGCAGAATCAAACCCGACCTGACGCACCAGCGACAGCGTATCCTCAAAATCAGTATCGGTTTCTCCGGGGAAACCGACAATGAAATCCGAAGACAAGGCAATATCCGGGCATATTTCCCGTAATCGCTGAATGATATCTAGATACTGCTCTCGCGTATGCCCACGATGCATGGCTTTAAGAACCCGGTCGGACCCGCTCTGCACAGGCAAATGCAGATAGGGCATCAGGGATGGAAGCTCGGCAAAGGCGTCAATCAAGCCCTCGCTCACCTCCATCGGGTGGCTGGTGGTAAAACGCAAACGGAGGAGTCCATCCAGCGCCGCTACCGCGTGCAACAGCATAGCGAAATCCCATTCCTCGCCCTTTGGACCCGAACCCAGATAACCATTTACATTTTGCCCCAGAAGGGTGATCTCCACGACACCCCGGTCCAGCAAATCCCGGCATTCGTCCAACACATCGGAGACAGGTCGGGAAAACTCGGGACCGCGTGTATAGGGAACGACGCAGAAGGTACAAAATTTATCACACCCTTCCATAATCGTAACGAAGGCGGAGTGCCCTGTTTTTCCAACTCGGGGCAAATGATCGAATTTCTCGATTTCCGGCATTTCCGTTTCGGCCAGTTGTACGCGCTCGCGCCGTATTTTCCTCACCATGTCAGGCAGTTTATGATAGCTCTGCGGTCCGAAGACCATATCCACGAAGGGTGCGCGCTGCATAATGCGGCTGCCTTCCTGCTGTGCCACACAGCCGCCCACGCCGATAATCAGGTCGGGATGCTCTTCCTTGAGCAGGCGGTAGCGCCCCAACTCGGAATACACTTTTTCTTCGGCTTTCTCGCGGACGGAGCATGTGTTCATCAGGATCACATCGGCATCCGCCGGATCCGCGACCCGGCGCAAGCCGTACGCCTCCTGCATCAGATCAACCATGCGCGACGAATCGTACTCGTTCATCTGGCAGCCATACGTTTTGATAAAGATCGTATCCAGGTGTTTATTCCTCATCAGCCGCGCCGCTTGCGCACCGCCCCGGCCAGTTCTTTTAACATTATTTTGGTATCACCCCATCCGATGCAAGCGTCCGTGACACTCTGGCCGAAGACAAGATCTTGCCCGGCAATAACATTTTGCCGCCCGGCGACGAGGTGACTCTCAATCATCACACCCATAATGCATGCACCGCTATCGGCAATCTGCCCTGCGACATCGTGGCAAACAGATATTTGGCGCTCATACTTTTTCCTACTGTTAGCGTGGGAGAAATCAATCATCAGTCTTGTGGCAAGGCCTGCGGCATCCAGTTCCTCACAGGCCCGGCGCACGCAAACTGCATCATAGTTGGGTTGGTGTCCGCCACGCAGAATGATATGGCAATCTTCATTCCCCGAAGTGGAAAAAATGGCCGAACGTCCCTGTTTGGTCAATGACATGAAATGATGCGGATGCGATGCCGAACGGATGGCGTCTACGGCCACTTTGAGTCCCCCGTCGGTCGCATTCTTGAAGCCCACAGGGCAGGACAAACCACTGGACAGCTCGCGGTGCGACTGGGATTCCGTGGTGCGCGCGCCAATTGCACCCCAACTCACCAAATCCGCCACATACTGCGGACTGATAAGGTCCAGGAATTCCGTTCCGGCCGGTACGCCCATCTCATTGACATCCAGCAACAGTTGGCGAGCCAGACGCAGACCCTTGTTGATCCGGAACGTGTCATCAAGATCGGGGTCATTAATTAAACCCTTCCAACCCACCGTTGTGCGCGGTTTTTCAAAATAACAGCGCATCACAATCAACAGGTCGTCCGCCAGCTCCTCGCGCACCTTCGCAAGCCCCAAGGCATACTCGCGTGCGGCATCGGGGTGGTGGATGGAACATGGTCCAGCCACCACCAGCAGGCGGTCATCTTTACCCCTTAAAATGTCGTGGATCGCATACCTGGCTTCATAGGTGGTTTTTGCCGCCCGTTCAGTCACCGGGTGCTCCCTGTGCAATTGTTCAGGCGGAATGACTTCGGCTACACCCACAATACGCAAGTCATCTGTTTTGTATGTCATATTTGCTGTCATTTATTCCTCGGTCGCGCAACTATACGCGAACAACGATGATTTTCGAGACCTTGGCTGAATGCCTGGTTCGAGAGCCAATCTGCAAAACTCGTGAGCGATGATCGGCTTCCCCACGTTGGCCTATGCCCGAGCTGGAATTTCGATCCATGGAACCACCATGCAAACAAACACCAAACATGCAGCCCTACCGCAGGGCGGGACAGCGCCGGTTGCTTCCCGAAAAGGGACTCAACGTGGGATTGACGCGCATCCACCCAGAGTTTTGCAAGAGGCTGCTTGAGCAACGGAATCGGGGCTCTTTCAGGCAGCGAATCTCCGGGTAGCTGTTGGCCTGGATCGCGTACCCGTGTATGGCTATAATCTCCTTCCCCGAGAACCGTTACGTACAAAAGGTCAGGCGAATTCCGGGAGAATGCTGGCAGGGAATACAGGGCCATCCACACAAACACGCCGGTAATGTTCCCCGTCGTCCTCCAATGTTTTAACCACGCAACCAGCACAACCGCCAATGCCGCAAGCCATATACTCCTCCAGCGAGAGTTGCGCTGGCAAACCGAGCTCCCGGCTCAGTCTGGCAACGGCATGCAACATGGGATGTGGCCCGCAGGCCAGAAGGATACATCGGTTCCGCTCCGCTTCACCCAGCGCCATAAGATAATCCCTGGCAAGATCAGGAACATGCCCTTCGTAGCAACCATAAAGTCCGGCACTGGATGCGAGGCGGGACGGAATCCGGCGATCTTCCAGTGAGGTGATACTCAAAATGGTATTACCGCCGATTCCGGGCAGCAAAAACAGGGAAGGCTTCAGCGCGAACGGAAACAGAACCTCCGATCCGGCAAAAACCACCATATCTGCCTGGCCGTCTAATACGTTTGCAGCAAAAATTATCGGCGGAATACCGACGCCACCGCCGATCAGAATATAGCGTTTCGTCGTATCGCTTACATCGAATGGGCGGCCGATGGGACCGAGCATGGGTAATATCTCGCCTGCCGTCCGGCTGCACAACTCCCTCGTGCCATCACCGACAACCTTGGCCAGAAGATCAATCGTTCCTTTCTCTGGACGGGTCAGCATGATGGAAACGGGACGCCTGAGCAGGCGCCCCGACGAAACACGAAGATGAACAAACTGGCCCGGCCTGGCGTACCTGGCGATTTTCGGTGCCTTGAGCCTCAAGATAAACTGGTCGCCGGGGTGGTGGATATTGGCTATGAGTTCAGATTTTTCTTCGAAAATGGTTTTTTTGCGTTGTCTTGGCTTATCCGCCATAAAGTTTGGCGGATAAGCCTGGTATTCATGGGTTGGCGCATTCATTTCATGCCCGGCGATACATCCTGGAAAGAACTCGATACCATGCCCCGAACCTATCGAATTATTCTGGAAACATCACCAGCGGATACCCTGCCCGGTCTGCACCGGGATGGTAGCAATGACCACATTTACGGCAGCGCCCATGTTTGGCTCCAAGGGCAAAGAGGCTTTTTGAAAAACGCGCGAGCCGCAATGAGATTCACTTGGCTACAAATGCTCAACATTTGTCCCCCGGGTCCGCTTCCGCATTTCGCCAAACATCCAGAAACGCGGTAAGGTGAGGGCGTGTTTCTCCTTCATACTCCAGATAGTGGGAAAGTCCGAGGATGGTACGAGCATATGCGCCACCGGAAAGCCCACCATTAAATAATTGCCAGCGCAGGAACAATAACAATGTGGTGCAAACATCGGTTTCGCAGTAGTTGCGAATGGCAGCGATATGGCCAGCTTCAAACAAACCACGCACATCATCGCCTGCCGTGTCCAACTTGCCCGGAATGTTGAAGCAGCTCGCTACCTCATGCATGGAACAGCGCGACGAAGCGCCGTAATTTGAAAAAACCTCCAATAAATCAAGATGATATTCATGTGAATAACGCGCATCGTAGCTGTTCCACCGGTCCCCTTCAGAGAACCAGCGGGGACAGGCAAGCCCATGTTTCATAGCGCGGTATTTAATGACGGGAACATCGAAACCTCGCCCGTTAAAACTGACCAGTCGGGGGGCACGGTTCTCAATAAGACCGAGGAAGCCTTCCAGTAGTTCGCGCTCGCTGCTGCCTGCTTCTCCGCCACTTGCTATGCGGCGCATCACCAGTTCTTTGCCTTCCTCGCCAGGCTCACATATCAGATGCGCATAACTGATAGCGACAACCTGGTGAAATGGTTGGCGGGGAAAATCGTTCCTGCCATCGGTTTTCTCCAGAAAATAATCGCGCAAGGCGTCACGCGCTTCAACATCCGTGAATGCAGGCTTCCCAAGAAGCCGGCGGGCAGCGGATGCATCCGGGACAGTTTCAATATCAAAAACAATGCTATCGCGGCGCATATTACAATTCCTCCTCGGAGCCTTCGCAATGAAGGTCTGACTTATCCTTCTGCTCGCCGAAGCATACCCTGCGAGATTCTCTTTTGCGCCCTTTGCAGCGAACTTTTTCAGAGCATCCCCCGCGCAAGGCTGCTACACTCGCCCCATGAAAATTCTGGTGGTGGAGGATGAGCGGCGCGTTGCCCAGTTTATCCAGAAAGGTCTCAAAGAAGAAGGCCATGCCGTGGATTGCGCCTATGATGGCGAAGAGGGTGGCTTTCTGGCCGAAGTTAATGAATACGACCTGATTATTCTGGACTTGATGTTGCCGAAAAAGAACGGCATCGCCATGTGTTCGGAGATTCGGGAACGGGGGATCAGCGCGCCTGTCCTGATGTTAACAGCACGCGATGCCGTGGAAGACAAGGTGCGGGGCCTGGATGCGGGCGCTGACGATTATCTGGCCAAGCCCTTTGTCTTCGAAGAGTTACTGGCGCGCGTGCGCGCTCTGTTGCGTCGTAGCTCGGAAACCAGAACGCCGATTCTAAAGATTGCAGATCTGGAGCTGGACCCGATGAGCCGCAGGGTACTTCGTTCAGGCCGGGCTATCCGCCTGACGACCAAAGAATACGCCCTGCTTGAGTATATGATGCGCAACCCCGGCCGGGTACTGTCGCGTACCCGTATCGGTGAGCATGTGTGGGATATGAACTTCGATCCGGAAAGTAATGTCATCGACGTTTATGTAAGTCATTTGCGCAACAAAGTGGATAAAGGGTTTGAACAGCCGCTAATTTATACCCTGCGGGGTCAGGGCTATATGCTGACCAGCGACGCACCACCCGCGTAAGGGTCTGTAACGAAATAACATGGTCATTTATACGCCTGAATATGTGCCAGATTGTCGTGATGCAGTTGAACAAAATATGAGGTGTAGCCTTGCTACATCGAATGTTTTGTGATTGAGCAACGCGTCAAGATGGTGTGTAGGCTGGATGGAAAAATGAGTATGCTATTTCGTTACAGCCCCTGAAATTCGCTGGTCATAGGGGTTCCATGAAACTGGGCACCACGAATTCGCCAATACCACGATCCGTATACCGCCTGCTCCGTCCTTTCGTCCATCTTATTTCCACTTTCCGGGGCCGACTGGCACTGCTCTACATGGCCGTGGAGTTCTCCCTGCTGCTATTTACGGGAATATTACTCTACGCAGTGTTGTCGCATCAAATATCGGCATCCGTGGACCAACGGTTAAAGCAGCAGGCGACAACTGTCGTACACGAACTGGAAACATCAAAATTTCATTTCTGGAATCAGGAAATGACCAAATTCTCGCGACATTTCCTGGGTACCGTTCAATTGGTGGGTACCAACGGTGTTTTGCTGTTTTCCTCGGATAGAGAACTCATCGGACGCGGCGGCAGTGAGGTCACGGAAGCGCTTCAAAATGCCGTAGCCGGGCACACCTCCTTTGTATCCACGCGTTCTTTATTGCGCAAGGACAATGTTCGGGTCGTCGCCATGCCCGTGCATCGTGCGGATTTTGTGGTTGCGATCGTATTGCTGGGACGTAGCACCCGCGAAATCCATTCCTTCTTTGAGCTGATGTATCTGATTGGCGGTTTGCTGGGACTCATTTCCATGCTGGTCAGTGCCTATGCCGGTTATGTGATGGCCAGACGTGCGCTCCAGCCCATGGATGAGATTGGTGCCGTGGCCACGAGCTTTGCGGCGGGTGACCTGTCCAAACGCTTAAAACTCTCCACGCCCGACCGGGAAATTCGTTATTTAATGCGCACCCTGAACAAGATGTTTGCCGATCTGGAAGCCAGTATTCAGGCGCAGAAACGCTTTACCGCTGACGCTTCGCACGAATTGCGCATCCCCCTGACCATTCTACGGGGCGAGATTGAGGTAGCGCTGCGCAGAAAGCGGCGGCCCAGGGAATATGAAGAAATGCTCGGGCAACAATTAGAGGTCATTGACCGTATGCAGCGTATCGTCGATGGTCTACTGACGCTGGCGCGCGCCGATGCGGGCCTGTTGGAGCTGGCATGGGATGAAATTGATTTAAGTCTGCTCTTGCAGGAGGTGGGGCAGCAACACCTTACGCTGTTCGCAGGCAAGAATGTGCAGCTGGACATAGAAATTGTGGATGGTTTACTGGTTATCGGCGATCAAGACCTGTTAAGTCGTGTCGCTTTTAACCTGCTGAACAATGCCTACAAACATGCGCCGTCGGGCACCTGTGTAAAATTTACGGCGGAAGCTCGGGGCGATGAGGTCGTGATCGCGGTAGCCGATAAGGGCCCCGGTATCGCGCAGGAACATGTCGGTCATATATTCGACCGTTTCTATCGATCGGATGAGGCCAGGGACAGGGGGACGGGTGGCGCGGGTTTGGGATTGGCTATCAGTAAACGGATTGCGGAAGCACATGGCGGAAGTATCGAGGTGGAAAGTACACTGGGAGAGGGAACCTTATTTCGTTTTCGCTTGCCGCTGGCTGGCGCGAACCCAACGCTCGCCACACATCTGGAGCATGTGACTTCCCTGACCAAAGGGGAATGACCACGCGGCTTTAGCTCTGGTTAAATGATCTGCAACGGGTATCCAAAAGTATCGTCCGGCGCATGAAAATCTGTGCCTGCGCTAACGCATCCCGCCATATTATAACCGCTCCGCCACGGGATAGGACCCCAACACCTTGAGAAAACTGTCCGGCAAGGCACGAATATCATCCAGTGCTGCCGCTATTTTTTTATCACACCGGTGCCCCTGTAAATCCGCGAAGAAGACATACTCCCACATCTTCCTTTTTGAAGGGCGGGATTCGATGCGTGTCAGGCCGATGTCGCGTTGATGAAAGGGCTCGAGCAAATCATGCAGGGCGCCCGGTCGATCCGGTACGGACATAAGCAATGCCGTTTTATCCTTACCTGATGGCGGAGAATCATGCTGGCCAATTACTAAGAAACGGGTGATGTTGTCGTGGTGATCCTCGATATTTTCCTTCAACACATTCAGACCCAAGCGTCCGGCAGTCTCCAGCGAAGCAATCGCCGCCGCATGCTGCTGATGCACCACGTATGCGGCAGCGGCGGCTGTGGAGTCTTTTTCTTCCAGGCGGGCATGCGGGAGGTGGGATTGTAGCCATTGCCTGCATTGTCCCAGCACCTCCGCTTTGGTGTACACGACTGAAATATCTTCCAGACCAGCTGTGCTCGCCAGCAAATGATGATGGATTTCAAGCAGTACCTCGGCGCAGATCGAAACATCACGACCAACGAATAAATCCAGCGTATACGTGATCGCTCCTTCGAAGGCATTCTCCACAGGAACCACGCCGTAAGCCACGCGACCCGATTCAACTTCATCGAATATTTCATCGAAATTCTTGCAGGCAATATAGTTTGCCGATGAACTGAACTGTTTAAGCGCGGCGACATGCGTAAAGGTGCTTTCCGGACCCAGGTAGGCAATGGCGAGGGGTTGTTCGAGGCTAAGGCAGGACCCTATAATTTCACGGAAAATACCGTGCAGGGCCGTATCCGGAATTGTGCCATGATTCTTCGCCAGCAGGCGGCGAATAATCTCTGCCTCACGGCTGGGGACATAAAAAGGGACATTGCCTCCGGCTTGTTTGTGGCTGCCGATCCGCGCAGCCAGTACCGCCCGTTGATGGATCAAATCAACGATTTGGTCGTCGATGATATCAATGCTCAGCCTCAAGCTGTCCATGACTTTGTCATTTTCAGGATTACTCATGGGCTTGAAGCTATCATCTAAATCCCGCAAGTGCTCGCACATATTCCCGTGTGCTCCTTGCGAGCCTGATCAAATCATGGAAGCTTCGCCCTGTTGCGAACAGAAAAGATGTTACGCGATAATGCAGGTTTATCAGGAGAGGCAATATGTCATGGCTTGGAGCAGGAATTGGTGCTGGGATCGGTATGGTGATAGGTGGTCCGATCGGGGCAGGTATCGGCGCATGGCTTGGTCATTCCGTAGGCAATGCGAAAGCCGTCATGACGGGACATAGGGAAGCACAGACCGTCTTTTTCGTATCACTGTTTTCCATGCTCGCAAAAATGGCGAAAGCAGATGGCAAGGTTAGTCCCGAAGAAGCCGAACTAATCAACCACATCGCAAAAACCCAAATGCATATGGATGCCGAAGACAGAAAAGCTGCCCGGGACATCTTTAATAATGCCCTTGATGATAGCCATTCTATTTATGATTATGCCAAACAGTTCAAGCAGGTCATGCGGAACCAGCAGATGCGGGAAATGGTTTATCGCTTATTGTTTGCCGTTGCTTTCGCCGATCAGAAACTCCACCGCGAAGAGGAGCTGATTCTCAGGGAAATCCCTTCTCACCTTGGGTTGGATAGTTCTATCTATAACCGTTTCCGGGAAGAATTCCAGGGGCAGAAGACGGATATAAGCGGGTGTTATGAGATTCTGGGGTGCACGCCCGACAGTGACGACGAAGAGATCAAGCGGGCCTACCGGAAGAAGTGTCTTGAATATCATCCTGACAAGATTGCCTCGAAGGGGCTGCCCGAGGGCTTCATGAAATTTGCGGAGGACCAGATGCAGCAGATCACCAATTCCTACAGTGCAATTATGGAAAGTCGAAGGTAGGCTTACTGCCCACATACGGGAGACAAGTGATCTATCTGTGACCTTTCAAAATTTGATCCTCACATTACAACAATATTGGGCCGCGCGGGGGTGCGTGCTTCAGCAACCCTACGATTCGGCTATGGGTGCAGGAACATTCCACCCGGCGACATTCTTGCGCGTACTGGATGGCGACGACTGGAACACTGCCTATGTACAGCCTTGCCGTCGGCCAGGTGATGGGCGCTACGGCAAGAACCCCAACCGCCTGCAGCATTATTATCAGTTTCAGGTTACACTGAAGCCGGCACCGGAGAACATCCTTGATCTATATCTCGATTCGCTACGCACGATAGGCATCGACCCTGAAATCCATGATATTCGATTCGTTGAGGACGACTGGGAATCTCCGACACTCGGTGCCTGGGGGTTGGGTTGGGAAGTTTGGCTCAACGGCATGGAAATTACCCAGTTCACCTATTTCCAGCAGGTCGGCGGTGTTGAGCTCTGCAAAACGCCCGGAGAAATCACCTATGGACTGGAACGATTGGCCATGTATTTACAGGGCGTGGACAATGTCTTCGATCTTGTCTGGGTGGAAACAGCAGATGGGAAAAAGGTCAGCTACGGTGAGGTATTCCATCGCAATGAAGTGGAGTTCTCCACCTATAACTTTGAGCAGGCCGATCCACAATGGCTGCACGACCAGTTCGATCATGCAGAGGTCGAGTGCCAGCGTCTGAACGGAAAGGGCCTCACGCTTCCAGCCTATGAGGAAGTTATAAAGGCATCACATGCCTTTAACCTACTGGATGCCAGAGGTGCAATTTCGGTAGCCGAACGCCAGCGTTTCATCGGTCGCGTGCGCGGCCTGGCCAAAACGGTTGCCCGCGCTTATGCGGGGGTGGATGAATGAGTCTCGGGCGAAAGGATATGCAACCCCTGCTGATCGAAATCGGCACTGAGGAACTTCCGGCTGACGTTGCGCCTGGCATGAGCCACGCACTCAAACTGGCGATTGAAGCACTGTTATCCGATGCCAACCTGAAAGCTTCCGGGTTCGGGTCAGGCGTCACGCCCCGGAGGCTATTGGTCCATACCGCCGAGTGCCCGGTGATGCAGGAAGACCGAGAGGAAACCATCTGGGGACCACCGGAGGCAATAGCGTTCAAAGGCGGATCTCCAACCAGGGCTGCTGAAGGCTTCGCCAGAAAATATAGCCTGCATATTTCGGACTTTGGACTTGCCGACAAAGGTGACGGTAAAGGCAACTATATGAAGGCCGTGCAAACGGTGAAAGGGTGCAAGGTGATCGACATCATCGCTAACGCCATGCCCGGTATTCTGCGCAAACTTCCCAGCCCGAAACAAATGAAATGGAATGACGGAGAAAATCGCGATGATGCATTTATTCGCCCGATCCGCTGGATAGTCGCGCGGCTTGGCAATGATGTGATTCCATTCTCATTTGCGGGTGTGGAGGCGGGGAAAATATCGCGAGGCCATCGCGTGCATGGTTCCACGGGCGAAATTGATGTAAACAATCCGTTTGGCTGGCTGGAGAAACAGTGTGTTGAGGCCAATAGGGATACGCGAAAAAGAATGATTGGAACACAACTGGCACAGGCAATGAATGTTGCCGATGTTGAGTTGCTCCAGGACATCGACTTACTTGACGAAGTAACCGATCTAACTGAATGGCCACAGGTTATAACAGGTCGTTACGATAAAGAGTTCCTGCGCTTGCCCGAAGAAGTTAGCCGCATTGAACTGAAGCACCATCAGCGCTGTTTTGCATCGCAAACACTGGACGGCAAGACGGCAAACATCTTTTTCGCTGTCGCCAACATTCAATCGAAAGATCCGGCGGCGGTGGCGCACGGTAATGAGCGCGTGGTCAATGCGCGCTTGGCCGATGCGATGTTCTATTTCGAGCGTGACCCGCGGGAGTCGCTGGAAACACGCGTCGAAAAACTCTCCGAAGTCGTTTTTCAAGATGGACTTGGCATGGTTGGTGATCAGGTACGCAGGTTGCGCGGTTTCGTGCTGGATACTGCGGCGGCACTGGAGGTCGATGCCAACGATGCACAGCGTGCCGCCTATTTATGTAAATCTGACCTGACCACTGGTCTGGTCGGCGAATTTCCCGAACTGCAGGGTTATATGGGGGGGATTTACGCGAAGATGGATGGCGAAAACGAGGTGGTCACCAGCGCAATCACAGAACACTATGCTCCGACAGGCGCGGATGATGATTTGCCGGATAGTGCCATTGCGCGTGCCATCGGTATTGCCGAACGCGCTGACAAGCTGCTCGGCTATTTCCACCTCGGACGTATTCCCACCGCCAGTGCTGACCCATTCGGCCTGCGTCGCGCCGCCATTGGCCTGATTCGGATGCTCGAAAACACCGTAGTACCGATCGATATGCTCCTGACGAAGATACTTGACGAAGCCGCCAAGCAGTGGAATCAACAGCGCGTCACCATCGCGATCACCGGAGAAACAAAGCTGGCCGTTCTTGATTTTATCCATGAGCGTTTGCTTGGTATGAGCGCGCATACCTATGAGCGAAGGCATCTGGACGCAAGCCTGCATGCGAGCGTTGAATGGCCAGTACATCAGATCATCGCGGTTGCCGAACTACTGGCTGGCTTTGCTGATTCTGAGACGGGTCAGGCCGTAGCTGCGGCGAACAAGCGTATTGCTAATATTCTGAAAAAGGCAAGCAATGTTTCCGATAGCGTCAATACAGCCTTGATGAGCGAGCCCACTGAAAAAAAGCTGTTCTCGGCACTTGAGCAGGCTGAAGCTGATTTCCCAGAGGGTCCAGAGGACCAACTTAAGGTACTCGCTTCCCTGCGCGAGCCCATCGACACATTCTTCGACGATGTCATGGTTATGGCGAAGGATGACGCGGTGCGCGCCAACCGCTTGGCGCTACTGTCCCGCCTCCGTGGCCTCTTTCTGAAACTCGCGGATATATCGCGGCTCTAGCTTGTATTATTCATGAATCACCGTGATCTTTGCGCCGTAGCTTTCGTGGATCAAATATAAGCCTCTTATACAAGAAGGGCTTTGGCTGACAATAAATGCTGTTGAGTACAGAACTTTCTGACACGCTGATCAAGCTGATGGCGGCATGGCTGCTGCTGCTTGGCGCGGCGCTCTGGGCACGGCGCGAAGGACTGGGCCTATCCAGGCGCATGTTGGTTGCATCGTTGCGCGGTCTGGTGCAATTATTGGCGCTGGCCTTTGTGTTGCACTGGGTGTTCGATATTCAGTCGCGCATAGCACAGGGGCTGTTAATCCTTGGCTTTTGTATCATGGCCGGGCGTACCAGTGCAGGCCATCATAGCGATACACAACATGCCTGGCTGGCCGCCAGTACCGGCCTGGCCTGCGCGTGTTTCGCCACATTGCCGTGGTTGGCTGTCAGCGGTGCGATCCACGCCGATACCCGCACCCTTATTCCACTTGGCAGCATGGTGGCGGCCAATGGTATGAATGCCATTTCGATTATGTTCGAGCGACAGGCGGGTGGCGGCATTGCGGGCGGCAGTCTGCGGACGGCCATGATTCCGACCCTGGATACCCTGCGCGTGGTGGGGCTCGTACATATGCCCGGTATCTTTGTCGGCATGACGCTGGCCGGTAGCCCACCCCTCGCTGCGGCTAGCGCCCAACTGGTCGTGTTATACATGATTGTAGCTTCCAGTTTTACGGCTTGTATGGTTAGCTTTCTAATGATGAATCATTTCAGCAAGACGAAAGAATGCGCTTAAAACGTATCGAACTGGCCGGATTTAAATCCTTTGTAGACCCTGTGAAGCTTGATATGAGTGATGGTATTACCGCTATTGTCGGCCCCAACGGTTCGGGAAAATCCAATATCGTCGATGCGATTCGTTGGGTACTGGGCGAACATTCGGCCAGACATTTGCGTGGTAGCGTCATGGACGATTTAATCTTTCAGGGTTCGGAAACGCGCCCACCGGTCGGCGTATGCGATGTCGAGCTAACGTTTGCCATTCAGCCCGGTCAACTGGCCAGCCCGTATCATGAACTGGAAGAAATTAGGGTGCGCCGCCGCCTTATGCGCGAAGGTGGTTCGGATGCATTTATCAACGGCAAGATGGCGCGCCTGAAGGATGTGGTGGATATCTTTCTGGACACGGGTGTTTCCACCCGCGCCTATGCTATTATTGAGCAAGGATCGATTGCCCGCATGATTTCCGCCAGACCGGAAGAGCGCCGCGCCTTGCTGGAGGAGGCGGCGGGTGTGATGAAATACCGCGCTCGCAGGCGGGAAGCCGAACTGAAAATGAATCATACACGGCAGAATCTTGATCGAATCATGGATCTTCTGGAAGAGATACGCAGTCACTGCCGTAGCCTGAAACAGCAGGCCTCTCGCGCCGAACGTTTCAAAAAATTACAGGATGAATGGCAGCAAACACGTACCTTATCCATGGGTATTCGCTATCGCCAACATTATGGTCAATATCGGGAAGGCGTACAGCAACTGGAAACAGCGCGAAACGGGGAAGCGCGGGCTGCCACTGAACATGCTGCCGCTGAACACAAGCTCGCCGATGCCCGGCACCTGTTAATCAAGCATGAAGAACAGGCTCAACGGGTTCAGGGTCAGCTCAGAGGGGCAGAGAAGACACGTTCGGAGTTACAACGTCAGGCTGAGCGCCAGGCGGGAGAACGTCGGCTGCTGATGGAACGAAAGCAGACACTGGAATCAAGGCTTAACGATGGGTCGGAATGCGGCGAGTATCTACGACAGGAAATCGAGGCTATTGAGAATCGCGTCAACCCTCATGATGGTGGTAGTCTGGAACGATCCTTGGAGCAGGCGCAATCGGAAGAGGAAAAAGCCCTCGCTCGACATGAAGAACAGCGAAGTTTGCGCGATAATATGCTGGCCAGATTTGAACGTACCCGGAGTCGCCATGAAGGTGCCGGGCGCCGACGCGAAGAGGCCGAAACCGCGCTGGAGTATTTACAGGAACGGGAAGGTCTGTTGCTCAGCCGACGCCAGGAAATTGAGGCGCAACTGAAGCAGGCCGAAGTCTTACGGGAAATGACCACAGAGGAAGTGAAAGCATGTGAAAAAGGCCGGAGGCTGACCGATACCGAAGTAGGGATCACGCAGCGGCAACTGGATATTGTACGTAAACAGCATGCCCATACCGAAGTTCGCTTTTTCGGTCAATCCGGCGAAGTCCGCCGCTTGCAAGGCGAAATCCAGGAGCTACAGGGGCGCGCTTTCAGCCGCGATGTTCCAGACCTCGTGCGAGACGAATTGCGCCAGGCGGGTGTCATCTGGGTAGACGAAGTCCTGCACGCACCCGAGGTGCTGGAACTAGCGGTCGCGGCTGCCCTGCGCGCGGAAGGGGTGAATGCACAATTGCCCGGCAATCCGGGATTAGCTAATCTGGTAACAATAATCCGGCAGATGCGGGAGTTACCCGTAGCCTTTCATACCGGGGTGGCCAATACGGAAATCAACGGCAGTCTGGCGCAGGCTATGCAACTTGATCCGGGGCATCTGCTGTACCCCATATTCGCCCATGTCCTACTGGTGGATGATGCGATGAGCGCCGCGGATGCCATGGCCGAAGAGCCTGCGGCCTGTGCGGCGGTGAGCCGGGATGGCTGGCGTATGGAATCCGGCGGATGGCTGATTCCGCCCACGCACAAAGCCAGCGTTCGCCGTATGTCGGCACAACGTAACCTTAAAGAGCGTCAGAAAGAACTTGAACAGGCGGAATACCGACTGGCGACATGCAAACAAGCTTTCGGGGAAGCCGAAATAGCCCTTACGGAACAGCAGCATGCGTGGCAACAGGCTCATATCGCGGCCACTGAAACGCAGAGCAAGGTACAGGCGAAATGCGCTGAAGCCCAAAGGATGGAAGCGGAATCGAGCGCGTTAATCGCTCGCCTACAGCGATTGGAAATTGAGGTTGAGGAAATTTCCCGGCAGCGACAGCATTGGTCCTCCCAAATGAAATCCGAAGCCATACCGGATCATGAGCGGCTGGCGGCAGCGCAAACATCGCTGGACAGACAGAGCGAGTCGGAGGTGGAAGCGCGGCAATGTCTGGACCGGATGAAAAACAGCCGTGCGGCAGCGGAGCAGGCCCTGGCCCTGTATCGACAGGCTCGCGAGAACCTTGCTCGGGAACATCGGCGTTTACAGGGCGAATGGGAGCAGGCGGAAAAGCGACGACAACAGGATCAGGCAGCGCTTACCGCGATGGCCCCGGATATCCAGCAAGCACAGCAACGCTCCGGAATGGATCAGTTGCTGCGCGAAGCATCCGCAGCTGTCGATCATATGCATCGGGAATTAAACAGAATCCGTCAACAGGGCCACACCTTGCAACAGGCGGCGCACAAAGCGGACGAACATGAACACCAACGACGCGCGAGCCTGCGGCAAGTCGCGGAACACCGCCAACAATGCGAGATCACGCTGTCTGCTGAAACTGCGCGTTTGCAGGATATGGAAGACGAAATCCGTCAACACGGTCAGCAAACAGGAGAAGAGCTGGTGCGGATGCTGGATCATATGGCAAATAGGCCGGATGAGGGCGCCATGCTGCGCAAGGCAGGCGAACTGGAGGAGCGCCTGAATCGCTTCGGTCCGGTAAATTTGCTGGCGATCGACGAATTCGATCAGGCATCGGGGCGAGAAAAATTCCTTTCCGCCCAGATTGGAGATCTGGAAGCAAGTCTGGCTACGCTGACAGATACGATAAATCGTATCGACCGCACGACCCGCCAGCGATTCATGGAAACATTCGAAGAGGCTAACGCCTATTTCAAGCAGACATTTCCCCGCCTATTTGGCGGCGGCAAAGCGGAGTTGCGCCTTGATTCGGATAATATCCTTGAGGCGGGTGTCGAGGTTGTTGTCCAGCCACCCGGAAAACGCATGCGGGATGTTGGGTTACTATCGGGCGGCGAGAAAGCGCTGACGGCCGTAGCGCTTATTTTTTCCATCTTTCGTATCAAACCGGCACCATTCTGTATACTGGATGAGGTTGACGCATCATTGGATGACACCAATGTCGGTCGCTTCTGCGAGATGGTTCAGGAATTCTCCAGCGCCGTACAATTCCTGAATATCACGCACAACAAGGTGAGTATGCAAATGTCCAGCCGTATTATTGGCGTATCCATGCCTGAGCCTGGCGTATCACGCATCGTCGGCGTTGACCTGGACAACATGGGGTAAGGAGCGGGGTGCGCAAGCTCGCGACGGCTTGCTCGAACACGACCCAGCCCATCTTTGTCATTATAAAGGTTCATCCGGCAAACGCGTACGTTCAGTGTTAGGTTTCGCCAAAAGAGTTCAGGTGGAATCATGTCAACCAGTCTCCTTGCCCATGCCTTTGGCATCC
>VAOZ01105851.1_pt1 | contig 45189 bp, 49 predicted proteins | sample 3394041 | NCBI WGS metagenome assembly VAOZ01 (sample SAMN08290431, study PRJNA428436) | hydrothermal vent metagenome | isolation source: Deep-sea hydrothermal vent chimney | place: Indian Ocean: Southwest Indian Ridge
GTTAGATTTTTTTGAATTAGCTACGGCTAGTCCTGCAAAAATCTGCCTTGCATCTGTATCTTTTACTTATTGCTGTTAATTGGTTTTATTTTTGGATAGGTGCTTAAATAACTTATCCTCTCTTACCCATATCGTCAAAACAGTATTTTTTTTAATCCAATATTAGATTTGTTGAGTTAAGTAAATACCAATCCTCACTAAAAACTACATAATTTAGATTTAAGTAAACATTATATATCATGGCGCTCACATAATTTCTTATGCCACCGTGGTGAAATTGGTAGACACGCCGGATTCAAAATCCGGTTCTTCGGAGTGCCGGTTCGATTCCGGCCGGTGGTACCATCTTTTTATTATCTTCATTTCAATGTTTTTTTATATAATTATGCTTTAAAAGCCAATCAAATGTTTTAGATACAACAAATCCTTGCAAATTAATGTGACCATGTCCACCATGCTCTACTAAAACGGTAATAATATATTGTGGATTTTTATATGGACCATAAACTGTAAGCCATGTTTGGGGTCGTCTATAATATTTTAATTCATATGAGTTAATACGTTTTGGTACACTAATAACTTGAGCAGTTCCTGTTTTACCAGCTAAACGTATAGAGGAGGTCATATGTTTTGTAGCTGTCCCGGTGGACGCATTACAAACATCATACATCCCTTTTTGGATAATGTGAAGTCTTCGTTTTTCTTTATTTGTTAAAATATTTTGATAAACGGGTGCAATAATTTTTTCTCCCATCTGTTTTGCTATATGCGGAGTAACAAGTTTACCAATAGCAATTAAATCTGTTAATCTTGCGATTTGTATTGGAGTAACTAAAACATAGCCTTGACCAATTGAAGTATTTGCAGTATCTCCTAAATACCAAGGTTCATGAACATGTTTTAATTTCCATGCTTTATCTGGTATAAGTCCTTGAAATTCATTTGGAAGATCTATTCCTGTTTTTTCGCCCAAACCATATCTTTTTAATCCTTTACTTATCACTTTAATACCCGTTTTTAAACCTACAGTATAAAAAAAATCATCAACACTTTGAGTAAGAGCTTTTATAATATTGGTTCTTCCGTGTCCACCTTTTTTCCAATCCTTAAATTTACGACGACCAATCATTACATACCCTTGTGAGTTCATGGTCCAATATTGATTTATCGTTGTTGTTATGAAAATTAATCCTAATGCAATTTTTATAACTGAACCAGGTGGATACAAACCATGAATTAGTCTATTGGTAAAAGGTCTATTTGGATTATGGATTAATTTATCCCATTTTTTTGTAGAGATACCTGTTACAAAATTATTTAAACTATATTCTGGAAAACTAGCTGCTACAATAATTGCTCCATCTGTTCTCATAACAACAACAGCACCACTATCATCTCTTTTTTCAAACATATCTGATATGTATTGTTCTAAATCAATATTAATATTTAATATTAAGTTATTATTTTCTTTGGGTAGATGTTGATAAAATTGTTGCACAACCTCATTTTGCGCATTTACTCTTATTTTTTTATATCCAAGTTTGCCTTCAAGAAAGTCATTATAATATTTTTCTAAACCAGTTTTGCCAACTATACCAATAATTGATAAAATTGGATTTTGTGCCACTTCTTTGCTGTTTGGCTGACCTACATAACCTATGATATGTGCAGCTAAAGTACCATATGGATAATATCTTTTTGGTGCAGAAATTATTTTTAAATTATAGTCTAAAAAAAGTGGTGTATAAATTGATATAATCTTTTTATATGATATAAAATTTACTATTGTTATAAATTTATGATTATAATATGAGTCTTGTTGATGATAGATTTTAATAGCTTTTGCTTGATTTAAACTAGGTATATATTTAGCTACATATTTTATCTCTTTATTTAATAATAGATCTTTTAAATGTGGTTTTAATTTAATTTTAAAGCCTAATTTATTTATAGCTATTGGCTTATTATTTGAATCTAAAATTTCACCTCTAATTGGAGCGATTGGAATAATTCTATTAGTATTTCTATTTGCCAATTGATTATAATAATCATTATGAATAACTGATAAAAAATAAACTCTTACTATCAGTGAACTCCAAACAATTATAAAAATAAAAATAATAAATTTTATTCTCAAATTATATCCATTTTATAAATAACAGTATTATTAAAGATTCTATTGCCATATAATATGCAATATACCAACTAATTTGTGGGGTTGACAAAATAAATATTCCTGATAATACATATGAAAAAATATAGTAACTAGGATAAGATAATAACGTAATTATTAATTTTTTACAGCTGTTACATCTTATTAATAAATCTAATTTTATAACAACTAACTTATAAAATAAAATGGCAAAAATAATTGATGTAAAAGCTACATAATCTTTTTGAGCTTCAAAAAATAATAATGCGATAGAGACTAATATTATATTTATTGTATCAAGCTTTTTGTAATTATATAAAAACAGTATTAATAAAATGGCAAAAAGTGGTGGTAAAAAAAGATATATATCACTAAGACTCTCATATATAAAAAATATAAATAGATAAATATAACTATTTATATGGTTTTTATTAAAGATACTTCGTTGCATACTGGAAAGTGCTTACATCTGATACAATCAGCCCAAATTTTATGATCTGGTAATGACTCTTTTGGGATTTCAATAAATCCAAGCTGCTCAAAAAAATTTTGTTTGTACGTTAAAGCTAATATCTGTTTTACATGCAATGAAATTGCGTCCTCGATAGCTTTTTTAACAAGCATTGTGCCAATTTTTTTAGATCTATAATTCTCTTTAACTATTAAAGACCTAATTTCTGCTAAATCCGAGCTATGAACATGAAGAGCTGTAAAACCAACTAATATAGTTTTATCAAAAGCAAGAATATATGATCTTATATTGGTTGCTATTTCATCGTCATGCCTTAATAAAATCGTACCATCTTCAATTTGTGGTAAGACCAATTGTTGCATATTTGAAATATCTGATAGCAATGCTTTTTTATAAGCTATCATGTTGCTTCATTTTCATTTAAAATATTATAAATTTTATTATTTATCTTTAATAAGCCTTTTTTTTTGGAGCTTGAACACATCAATGCATCTGGAAATTCTTTTATTAATAAGCTTTGTTCTTTTTGATTTAGCTTATCTATTTTTGTAAAAACTTTTAAAATAATCTGTGATGGATTAATAAATTTTTCTAAAAAATCAGTGACCTCATTATCTATTTGTAGATGCGGATGTCTGCAATCTATAAGATAAATAAATAACTTTATCTGTTTTCTTTTTGAGATAAATGTTGTTAAATTATCTTTCCATTGTGATTGCATTGATTTTGATACTTTTGCGTATCCAAAACCAGGTAAATCAATAAATTTCACATATTTTTTTATAGAAGCTTCTCTATTTAAAAAAGTTATATCAAAATAATTTATTAAGCGAGTTTTGCCTGGTGTGGATGAAATTTTTGCTAAATTTTTAAAATTTGTTAAGGCGTTTAATAATGAACTTTTACCTGTATTTGATCTTGCCAAAAAAGCTACTTCATTTTGCTCTTCATTTTGTGGAGCTTGAGCTATATTTGTAGCTGAGATAATAAATTTTGCTTCTATAATATCAATCATTTGGTTTTATTTTTATCTCGTATATTAAATATCATTACAACTGGCTGTGCATTTGCTCCATGTGCTACTGCTGTTCCATTTATTAGATTTAAGAAAATTTTATCTCCATGTATTTCGCGTTTATTATTTAATTGCCAAAGATGAACATGCTTAAAAAATTGATACTCTTTTTTTTGCGGAAAATATATAGCTTTTTGAGCAACTCCTCGATATGAGATATTGTTATCAGTTTTTACAAAAAAAGATACATTTCCATCAGCTATGGTTTTGATGGGCTGATGTTTTTTATTCATATAGATTGTGACCTTGGATGCATTAAGCTCATCCACACCTCTAGTAATCTTGACATTGCCTGTAAAAATACTAAATTCATGTGCCTCATCACCATGAAAGTTATTAGCAATAACTTTTAATTGACTGGCAAAGCCAAGCGAAGATAGGAACAACATGATAATTATAAATATTTTCATAGTTTATTTCTCATTTAATTGATATATCGCAACAACCTCTTTAGATGTTGCGATATTTGTCTTATTATTATAAAAAAGTTTGTAGCCAGCAATTTTATCATTATCTTTATATGATACATATTTACCACTTGTTGTAAAAATGCCTGTGGATTGATTATACATTCCCTCTTTAGTTTTAAAAACTAATCCATCACTTCGTCTATAGACTACATTACCAATTAATTTTATTATTGGTTTTTTAAATTTACCAAATTTTGAAGTGATGTAAATTAAATTTTTTTTTGCTTTACTTATATAATTTACATCTTGTACAAGATATTTATTTGTATATCTGAAACCTTTAGTACCTTTAAAAATACTTTTTACGCCTTTTGTATTTAAATCATATACAGTGAAATTTGATAACTCAATTTGTGGTATATTTTTATTTTTATTTAAAGCTATTTTCATGGGAGAGAAGATAAGATAAATACTCAAAAGTCCTATTGCTATAAAAATAAAATATATATTTAGATTCATATCCAAAGATTCCTAAAATCCTCAATTTGATTATTTTGTTCTAATAAAATATTAATCATCTCCCTAACGGCACCCTCGCCACCCTTGCATGTAAGCACATGATCTACCATCTCTTTTATCTCTTGACCTCCATCACGAGGTGTAAAACTCATTTTTACAGATGAAAGCATTTTATAATCATTTAAGTCATCGCCAATAGCAGCTACTTTGTTAAAAGACAAATTACTAAGTTGTAAAATTTTTTTTAAAGTGATATATTTATTATTAATTCCTTGATATAAATATGTAATTCCGAGTTCTTGCGCTCTATATTCAACTATTTTAGAGTGTCTGCCTGTAATAATTGCTACCTTACCGCCTAATTTAATCCAACTAGATATTCCAAGACCATCTTTTACATTAAAACTTTTACTTTCTTGTAAGTCATTAGAATATATTATATTACCATTAGTTAAACATCCATCAACATCTAATACTATAAGTTTAATCACAAAACATCTTTTGTGCTAGGTATTTCGACTCTATCATTAATACTTAAAGCTCTACGTAAGGAAATTGCAAGTGCTTTAAATGAAGCTTCGATTAAATGATGTTTGTTATGTCCTCTTAAGGCAACAATATGTGTAGTAATTTTTGCATTAAATACTAAAGCTTTAAAAAATTCTTCGACTAATTCAGTATCAAAATTACCAATTTGACCAGTTATGGGTAGCTCATATACCAAAAATGCACGATTGCTTAAATCAATATCACAACTCACACAACTCTCATCCATTACTATATTAGCATTACCAAAACGTTCAATTTGAGATACTGGATAAATCACTTCATTTAATACCAGTCCAAGCACAATGCCAATATCCTCAACACTATGATGATAATCAATATGTGTATCACCCTTACATGTAATCTCTAAATCAATTAGTGAATGTTTAGCAAAACTCTCAAGCATATGATCTAAAAAACCAATGCCGCTATCAATTTTAGATTGTCCATGTCCATATAACTTTAATGATACTGTTATATTGGTTTCTTTGGTTGTTCGTTGTTTAGTAATCATTGTTTTACTCCTGTACAATAAAAGCATCTCTAGTGAAATGATGCGATTTATAATCTCTGGCTTCTGTCTCACTTTTAAAGCCTGTAAGCCAAACTTTAAACATTCTATGACCATTAACATTTATATCTTTTATAATCGTTAAATATCCATTTTTATGATTATATAATGTTTGTATTTTAAATGCGCCATCATAGTTTATAAAAGCTCCGATTTGAATAGCAAATTTAGTTAATATTTTAATTTTTGGACCTCTATGTAGTTCGGCATATTGTGGAATCGTTATAGTCCCCTTGCCAGCAAAACCTAGTATTTTTAATCTTATAGGTGCGGTTCCTGTACCAACCATATTAATTTTTAATGCCGCAGCTTTAGATAAATCAATAATACGATTATTAACAAAAGGTCCTCTGTCGTTAATTCTTACAACAACTGATCTTCCATTCTTTTTATTTGTTACTTTTACAATGGTATTCATGGGTAAAATTTTATTTGCAGCAGTTAAACCATACATGTTATAAACCTCGCCATTTGATGTCAATCTTCCATTAAAATTTGGACCATACCAACTAGAAATACCATCAAAAGTTTCACCAACTTTTACAACAGTAGGATAATACACTCTACCTCGTACAACGTAAGGACGCATTGTTGCCTTATGATAATGTTTATAAATTCTTACATGTGAAGCATTTACGCGCGAGGTATAATTTTCATGATATCTAAGACCTCTCGTGCTACATCCAGTAATATAAAAAATAATACCAAATAAAACTAGTAATCTAATCATCTAACTGCTAACTTTTCGCCGATTTTAATTATATTGTTTGATAAATGATTTTCTTTTTTTAAAAATCTAACACTAATATGATTACGTTGAGCTATCAATCCGAGTGTATCTCCACGTTTTACCGTATCGTATCTAGAAAAGTGCCTATGAAATCTATGTCGTCTTGATATTTTGTAATAAGTTCTACTAATAGCTAATCTTTCTCCTACTATAATCATATCACTTGTTAGATGATTCTCTTTTTTTAACCATTTAATACTTATGTGATGACGTCGTGCTATTATTTTTAAGGTATCTCCGCGTTTTACTTTAGTGTATCTATTTTTAAAATGAGCAATGAAAGGAATATAATTTTTATGAACTAATATGGGTATAATCAGGTGTTGTCCTAGCGATAGCACACTACTTCTTAAATGATTAAAATTTTTGATAACTTCGTATGATACGTGATACCTTCTTTGAAGTTCATATAAACTTTCTCCAGTTCTTACAATATGGATTTTATAAATATGTCTAAATTTAGCAGGACGATATCTTTGTTTAAAAGTAGCTAGTTTTATATATGGGATATAGACATGATATGATCTTACATTTGGTGGTACAAAATTATATTTTAAATTTCTATTTAATTTTCTTAACTCTTCTAGTGGAATTCCAACGATTTTTGAGATGCGAACCAAAGAAGCACCCGCATCTACATGTACAGTAGCTAGAGAATAGGCATTACCTCTATCTAATAAAAAATCATATTCATTTCCCAAAATATGATTTTCATCATTTCCAACAATCGCAAGAGCTAAAATTTTTCTTATATATAGCCTACTTTCCTCGGGAATAAAATGCTTTTTTGGGTTTAGTAAAACCGTTAGCTTGTTAGTACCGGCTCTTCTTATTGCGTTATTAAGATAGCCACCACCACAATTATACGCAATCGCCGCTAAATACCATTTTCCAAATCGTTTATGTAAATATGAAAGATATTTTGCCGCAGCTACTGTTGATTGTATAAGATCTCGTCTTTCATCTACATATCGATTTACTTTTAGATGATATATTTTAGCAGTAGAAGGCATAAATTGCCACATTCCAACTGCTTTTTTGTTTGAGTAAGCACCAGTAGAAAAATTTGATTCCGCCATAGCAAGATATAAAAATTGAGATGGAATATTATACTGACTAAGAATTTCTTTAATCCTAGGAATAAAAATATAAGCATCATTCATTGTTCTAAAAAAATGTTTATACTTATATCTAGCTTTCTCCATAATTTCCATTTGATTTAATTTCTTATCATATAAAAACGATGGGTTTATGTCAAACGCCTTTAAAATACGAATGTTTCTGTTATAATTTGTATCAAATGATAAAGTAGCGAACAAAGTTAAAGGCACTAATAAAAAATAAAAATATCTAATCATTTATGTAAAATCCAATTATAAAAAGTTTTGCATTATAACATAAACAATCATTAAAATTACTAAAATAGATGAATCAATTGCTTGATATTAAGAAATATTAAATAATTTTTTAGCATTTTGTGTTGTTAAATTTTCCACTTCTTCTATATCTAATGAGAGTAAATCGGAAATTTTTTGCACTACAAATTTAGTAAAACTAGGCTCGTTTCGCTCTCCTCTGTAAGGCGTTGGTGTTAAATACGGTGCATCTGTTTCTATTAGTAGCTTTTCTAAAGGTATTTTTGGTAAAACATTAACAAGTTTTTTTGCATTTTTAAAAGTTAAAACTCCTCCTATGCCAAAATAAAAATTTTCATCACTTAAAGATAAGAGCTCTTCATCTGCGTTAAAACAGTGTAATACTCCACCGACTTTATCGCTATTTTCTTTTAATAATATCTCTTTAGCATCATGCGAAGCATTACGAATATGTACAATTAAAGGTTTATTATACTTTATTGCAATATGTATTTGTTTAATAAAAATTTCTTTTTGAGCTACTTTAATAGCTAATTTTTTTGCGTCACTACCCTCTAACCTAAAATAATCCAATCCACATTCACCAACAGCAACACATTTTTCATGTTTGATATATTTTTCAAAATCAAGCGTATCAAATACCTCAATATCATAAGGATGTACGCCAATGGCAAAATATATATTTTCATACTCTTGTACTATTTTAATAGCTTTCTCAAGTGTAGTTGGATCTGCACCTGGTATGATAAAATATTTAACATGATTGTTATTAGCTCTTTTAATTACATCTTCTAAATCACTATCATATCGTTTATCATCTAAATGTACATGGGTATCAATAATCATCTAATTTTTCCTTAATATTCAAGTCTATTGCTTAAAAGATCTTTTGCAAAACTTTTTGCTTCTAGTGTTATTTTTAAACCACTAACTATACGAGCAATTTCATGCACTCTTTCATCAAAAGAGAGAAGTTTTACATAGCTTTCATTATTTTTCTTTTGTACTAAAAAATGTTGATCGCCCATGGATGTTAGCTGTGGTTGATGAGATATAACAAAGATTTGAAATTTTTTTGATAATTTTTTTAACACTTTAGCCACACTCATAGATTCTTCACCACTAAGATTAGCATCGATTTCATCTAATATTAAAACTCCGTCGCTATCATTTACAAATTCTATCTTTAAGGCGAGTATGGCTAAACGTAAGCGATTAAATTCACCTGTACTTATTTTAGATAGCATTGTATTATCTAATATTATATCAAGTTTATCTTGTCCTGATATAGTATGTTTTATTTTTTGTATCGAAATTTTAGCATTCTTAAGATATAAATCATTAAGATAATTATTCAAATCTTTGTTAAATTCTACTAAAGCTTTACTTCTAAGATTGCTAATTTCATCTGCTATTTTTATCACCTTAGAAGACAGTTCATCATATTTTTTTTGTAAATCTTCTTTATCTATCTCTATATTTTTATATTTTTGTAGCTCTATCTCTTTTTGTTTTTTATACTCCAAAGCCTCTTGTATCGTGCCGTATCTTCGCTTTAGCTCACCCAACTCTTCTATACGATTTAAGATATTTTCAATATCAACATCATCAAGAGCTGAGAATTTCTCCTGTATATTTTGAAACAAACTGCGAAGCTCATTCATGCTATCATCAAAAAAATTACTATCTATATCTAAGTCATTAAATACAGATGAAACTAAATGTTCATAATTAAAAATCTCGCTTGCAGATTCAATATTTTTTAATACTTTTTCTTTTTTAGAAAGCTCTCTTTTTATCTTTAGTAACTCTACGTCTTCATCTATTTTTGGATCAATATCTTGTATCTTTTTAATTTCAAAAGCTGTAAATTCTTTTAATTCTACAATTTTTGCTTGTTCTTGTCGTAAAATGTTTAGTTGTTTTTTAACTTCTTCAAATTTTAAAAAATTATTTTTATAATTTTGTTTTAATTTATTGATTTTACCAAATTTTATATCAATTTTACCATCTAAAATAGAAAGTAAATTATTATTTTCAAAATCACTAAAATCTTTCAAACTAAGATATCTAAGATACTTTGACGCAATACTTGATAGAGATTTTTTAGATAAACTTTGATTATTAATAAAATAACGAGCTTTCTCTTTTTTTATATATTTAAAAATATTAATATCATTATTTTGGATACCAGTATCATCTTCATCAATCCTCCAAGTGGTACAAGCTTCGCATAAAGCTGCTTCGCAAGAGGCGTGACCCAAAGATGCTAATATTGCATTCATTAAAATTGATTTACCACTACCACTTGTACCTGTAAAAACAATTAAACCAGAATCAAATTCAAGCTCACTTTCTTTAAAACTAAGATAATCTTTTACATAAAATCTCTCTATCATTTCATACCTACCATGTTATAGTTACTTTAAAATTCTAAAATACTAGCTCTTGTCCTAATCTATACAGAGCAAAATCGTATTTTAATGGGTCGCTACTATCAAACTCTTTTAGTTTATCTGTTAACTCAATTGCCGATTCTAAATCATAAGCTTTTCTTTTTAATAACCCTAATTTTTTTGATACATTAAATGTATGTGTATCTAAAGGCATAATTAAATCTGCTTTATCTATTGTTTTCCATAATCCCATATCAATATTATCGTCTCTTACCATCCATCTTAAATACATCATCCATCGCTTTAACGCACCAGCACCTTTTGTTTTTGTTGTGACTTTTGAGATTAAAAAACTGTATCCTCTAGATGAATGATTAAAAAGTGAAGTTATGGTTTTTATCAACTCATTTACTCCATCAATCACATTTTGTCTTTTTTGATATTCCTTAACAAAAATATCTTCTAATGTTGATTCTTTTTTGACATTTTTTAATGCTATAAAAAGAGCTATTATGTCTTCTGCTTTTTGAAATCTGTAATAATAATTTTTCAAAGCTTGTTTTATCTCATTATTGCTTGCATGTAAAAGTGAAAAATCTAATGAATCTAAAAATTTTACTATCTGTTTTACATTTCCATAAGAAAATAAAGCACAAATAAGCGATATAGTCTCGTCTTCATAACGATGTGCTACAATAATCGGATCTAGTTTGTCATACGAAATCTCATCAGTCTTATTACGCAATAACACTTCCATATCAAGTCGTTTTTTTATCTCAGACATTGAGTTGATATAATTTTTTTCTTTCATTTGATCCTGCAATATTTAGTTGGTTTCTATATTTAGCAATTGTACGACGAACCATTTTAATCTTAAACTTTTCTTGTATTAAATTTAATAGTTTATTATCACTTAATGGTTTGTTTTGCGATTCTTGTTTGATTAAAAAAAGCAGATAATCCTTTATTGTCGAATTTGATAAATTTCCACTGATAGCTGTTGTAAAAAAATCTTTCATGGCATATATACCACGATTACATGCAATGTATTTATTTGCAATTGCACGTGAGATAGTTGATGGATTATGTCCTAATTCATCTGCTAAAACCTTAAGTGTTAATGGCATTATATCACCTCCTGTGAAAAAATCATATTGATATTCTATTATCATAAGTCCTATTTTATACAATGTAGCTTTTCTCATTTCAAGGGCATCAACTAAACTTTTTGCTTCTTTAATTTTTTGAGAAATAAACTCATGTTGAATTTTATATGTATAATCTATATTAATCGTTGGATAATAGCTATCATTTAGTTTTACTTCAATATTATTTGATTCATCAACAAATATCATCAAATCAGGTACAATTTGGGTCGAATCTTCCAAAAATTCAATAGCTGGAGGATTTTTAAAACTTTTTATCACATGTATAGCTTCGTTAAAAAACAATTCTTTACTATATATATGTATATTTTTCAAATCGTCTATCATTTTCTTTGCTAAAGAATATGCCTCATCACTTATATTGGAATCTCCAAGCTGAAATAAAAAAGATTCTAATAAATCTTTTGCACCAATACCTACTGGCTCAATATACATAAACCTTTTTCTTACACTTTCAAAGATATCTAATGAAATACTATTATTTAAGCAAAAAATATCACTATCTCCTTCATAATAACCATTTTCATCTAAATTTTGTATTATAAAACTAGCTATTTGTTGAGAGATTGGTGTTGGAAAAAGTGGAGCTTGCAATTGTTTATCTAAGATATCATATAAAGATTGTTTTTGTATTGTTAATGCTTCGATCTGCTTTGTTCTGGAGTTTGATATTGCGCTTAATGTATTTTTTTTAGGTATTATTTTTTCAAAATTTTCCTCAAATCCTGAAGACACCTCAATTACTGGGTTATCTTGAATAAATGGTTCTAAGACTTCATTTAAATCACTCAAACTAGAGTGTAAAATGGGTAACCAATTGCGTAGTGTATTAGATAATTTTACTTTAGTTTGAACGCTATGATTAACTCTTAAAATAGCCATCATCAAAAATTTCCAAGCGTTAAAACTTGAAATCTTCTCCTAAGTAATGAGCTCTTACGTCTTTGTTATTACTAATTTGTTCGCTTGTTCCACTAGCTAGCAAAGAGCCAGATTTAATAACATAAGCTCTATCACAAACAGAAAGTGTTTCACGAACATTATGATCTGTAATTAAAACTCCAATATCATATTGTACCAACTGTTTTATAACATTTTGAATATCAAAAACAGCGATTGGATCAACACCAGCAAAAGGCTCATCTAGAAGTAAAAATTTTGGCTTATTGACTAATGCTCTGGCAATCTCAACACGACGACGCTCTCCACCACTTAAACTAACACCCTTGCGATATCTAATTGGCTCTATATTAAACATGTCTAGCAACTTAACAATGCTGCTCATCTGCTCATCTTTATTCATATGCAATGCTTGAGCAGCTACTAATAAATTGTCTTCGACACTCAAATCTTTAAAGATTGATGCCTCTTGAGGCAAATAACCAATTCCCTTTAAAGCACGCTTGTGTAGTGGCATAGTTGAGAGATTTTCTTCATCAAAAAATACCTCTCCACTTGTTGCTTTGACTAATCCACAGATCATATAAAATGTCGTAGTTTTACCAGCACCATTGGGACCTAAAAGTCCAACAACTTCACCGCTTTTAACCTCAAGTGATATCTCTTTGACTATCTCTAAAGCTTTAATTTTTTTAACAAGTTTATCGGCTTTTAATATATGCATCGCTCACCTTATATAATCGTTTATCATCTAATTTTTCTATCTCTATTGTTATAAATGGTATCTCTATAGCTAATAATAGCTCAGTTAAAGCATTATCTCCCCATTCAATAAAATGATAGCCCTCTTTTTCTAGTTCCTCAAGCATTCCAAGTGCGATAAAATGTTTTGTACCTTTATTATAAATATCGTAATGATAAATATTTTCTCCATATTGTTGTTGCAAGGAAAATGTTGGAGAAGTTACTACTTCTTGTATGCCAAATTCTTTTGCAAAAGATGAAACAAATGTTGTTTTTCCAGAAGCTAAATTACCTTGTAAAACAATAACACCGCCATTTTTAAGCTTATCTAATACTTTTTGAACTAAACATGGTAAATCTTTTATAGCTAATTCAAATTGCTTCATAATTTTGATGAGATTTCTATTATTTGTTTTAGTTTTTCTTTTGCTTTGCCAGACAATAAAAGCTCTCTAGCTATTTCGATACCATCTTGAAAATCTCGTGCCTTGCCATCTACAATAAATGCAGCGGCAGCATTTAAAAGTACAATATCTCTTTGTGCATCAGTTGCACGATTATTAAAAATATTTAGGGTTATTTTACAATTTTGTTTAGCATCACCACCAAGAATTGCTTTAAGAGGAGCTTTTTTTATACCTAATATTTCAGGGTCTATAATAAAATTTTTTATACTTCCACTTTCTAATCTAGCAGCATAAGTAATATTACTAATACTAATTTCATCCATATTTTCTTGTGATGACACAACCATAGCACTTTGCATCTGCTCAAATTTTAGCACATTGACCAATTTATCTATAAGAGATTTATCAAATACACCAAGAAAAATTTTCTTAACATTTGCGGGATTTGTAAGAGGTCCTAAGATATTAAAAATTGTTTTATTAGGAATACTTTTTCTAATTGGCATAATAAATTTCATAGCAGGATGAAATTCTTGAGCGAATATAAAGGCAAATCCGCTTTCTTGCAGTAGTATTTTACTATTAGTTGGGCTAAGGTCTAATCTAATTCCTAAATTTTGTAGCATATCAGCACTACCTGATTTAGAAGTAATGGAGCGATTTCCATGTTTTACAACGTATGCACCACCAGAAGCCACAAGAAGTGCAACCGTAGAAGAGATGTTGAAACTACCTATTTTATCTCCACCCGTACCCACAATATCAATTAATTTATTGTCAAACTCTTTATCTACATGCAAAGGTATAGAATATTTTCTCATAACAAAAGCTGCTGCAGCTATATTTTTCTCATCTATATCTATATCTAAATCTAAATCTATTAAAAATAATCGCATCTCCTTATCACTCATTTGGTGACTAAAAAGACGTTCAAACTGTTTTATCCAACCTTCATAATTCATGACAGCTCTTTTATATATCTTGATTGTTCAGATTTTGGAGTAGATTTCATAGTGGGAAGCTCTAAAACAATATATCGCTGCTTTTTATCTAAATATATAACTTCTATCGTATCACCAACTGTAATATTTTTACTTTGTTTGATAATTTTATTATTAACTAGCACAACGCCACTACTGAGCATATCTTGCGCAACACTCCTGCGTTTTGTTATATTTACACTATTTAAAAATTTATCTATTCTCATTTAATGATTATAAACAAAATAACCTAAAACAAATGTAAGAAAAAGCTAGATAGAACCTATATGACCACCAATTTTTGCAAAAAGTAGTAAATTCCCAATTTCTAATGCTCTATCAGCTATTTTTTCACTTTTTCTAAGTGCGTTTAAAATTTTAGTAAATTTTGTAAAATCTTCTATCTCTTTTGCATGCTGAAAGATATTTTCTTGAAGTAGTTCATATAAATCATTTGTTTTATTTTCCGAAATTAATACTTTATTAAATAGTTCTTGAATCTCGTCTACACAAGTTGATTTTACCATATCTAAAATACCCTCTAAACAATTAATAGTCTCTTTTTGAAGTGGTAAGGCATACTCTTTAATCGTTTGCATATCAAGTTCATCACAATAAGAAGAAAAACCCTTTATGAAACTTCTTGTATTTGAAGATGCTCTTACTAATTCATTTGTTATTTTAAAAATTGATACAATTAAACGTAAATCTCTAGCTTCAGGTGAGTGAAGTGCAAGAATTTTTACTATATGATTATCAATTTCTGTTGTTTTGGTACTCATGTTATTTAAACTTTTTTTTGCTAAATCTAACAATTGTTTATCGCACTCCAATAACCCTTTTGCGATACCTATGTTTGCTTGTAAAATATCATTTAATAAAGTCGAAATTGTTGAGTTGATATTATCTAACTCTTGCATGTATGTTTTTATCATTATCCAAACCTTCCTGTTATATAATCTTCCGTTTGTTTCTCTTTTGGATTTAAAAATATTGTTTCAGTTACATCATATTCAACTAAATCGCCGAGATACATAAAACCTGTATAATCACTAATCCTACTAGCTTGTTGCATGTTGTGCGTTACGATTAACACGGTTAGCTCTTTTTTTAATTCTGCTATTAACTCTTCGATGGAGGCTGTAGAAATTGGGTCAAGTGCAGATGTTGGCTCATCAAATAATAAAACTTGCGGTTTTAGAGCGACCGCTCTTGCTATACAAAGTCTTTGCTGTTGTCCACCACTTAAGCCTTGAGCGCTACTGTTTAAACGATCTTTTACCTCATCCCAAAGAGCAGAACCCTTAAGTGCAATTTCGGCACGATCTAAGAGCTCAGTTTTATTTTTTATACCAACTAGTTTTAATCCATATATAATATTATCTTTTATACTCATGGGAAACGGTGTTGGCTTTTGAAAAATCATACCTATTCTTTGTCTTAATTTTATAAGCTCATCTTCCTTTTTATATTTTAAAATATCTTCTGCATTTTTACCATTATGATCAAAAAGCAATATTTCACCACTATATTCATTACCGGGATAAACATCATGAATTCTATTATAAGATCTAAGTAAAGTTGATTTACCACATCCACTAGGTCCAATAAGTGCTGTTACTTTATTAGCATATATTGGTATATTTATATCTTTTAATGTAGCACTAGATGCTTTTGGGTATGTAAAAGAAAAATCTTTTGTATTTATTGCTAGTTTCATAACTATTTCCTTGTCTTAAAAATAAATCGCGTTGTTAAATTAATAAATAATACCAAAAGTGTTAATATAACTGCTCCAGCCCAAGCTAAATTTTGACTTGTAGCGCTAGGAAAAGTTGCTAGTTGATATATACTTACTGTTAACGATGGATATTGGTGATCTAAATTAAGAGACAAAAAATTATTATTTGCTGATGTAAAAAGTAGTGGTGCAGTTTCACCAATAACTCTAGCAAAAGCTAATAAAATACCAGTAATTAATCCCATTTTAGCAGCTGATAATACTATTTTAAAAATTACTTGTGCTTTTGAAGCACCAAGTGCAATTCCAGCTTCTCGCAACTCTTGTGGAACTAAAGAAAGCATAGAATCAGTAGTGCTAACAACAATGGGAATCATCATAATAGATAAAGCAATAGCACCTGCCCAGCCATTAAATCCTCCAAACGGAACAACAAATATACCATATACAAATATACCAATCACAATAGATGGTGCAGACATCATAACGTCACTAAGATTTCTAATAATCATGGAAAATTTAGACTTTTGACCATATTCTCTTAAATATATACCAGCTAACATACCAATAGGAACTCCAATTGCAGTTGCAATACCTGCTAATATAAATTGACCCACAATGACATTTCTAAGACCATTGCCAACCAAATCTGTTGTAAAGATATGCCAATTTATACTATGATAGCCACGAATTGCCAAAGTAGCTAAAATCCAAAATAAAAAAGCGATACCTATAAAAGCTGCTAGTGTTGAGAGTATCATAACAATTTTATTGATAATTAATCTATTCATTATCTTTCCTTAAAAAATAAAACTTTGCCAAGGTAATCGTAAAGAAACTAATAATAAACAGTATAAGTGCCATGTAAAACATAGATGAGAGCTGAAGATTTCCTGCCTCGCCAAAGTTGTTTGCAATTAATACAGGAATTGATATAGTAGCTTTTGTTAGCGAATCTGGAAAACGAAAAACACCACCTATTAAAAAAGCAACAGCCATAGTTTCACCTAATGCTCTACCCAATGATAAAATAACAGAACCAATAATCCCTCTTTTAGAATATGGAAAAATAACATCTTTGATAACTTCAAATCTTGTAGCTCCCATTGAATAAGCAGATTCAACAAGCACAGATGGTGTTGTATTCATAGCATCACGACTAAGTGCTGCCATAAAAGGTATTACCATAATCCCAAGCACTATGCCAGCGGTAAGTAATGAGTTACTCTGCCCACCAACTAAAGACTGAAGTAGTGGTCCAAAATAAAAAAGTCCCCACATGCCATAAATGATACTAGGAATTGCCGCAAGTAGTTCAATAGCGACACTCACTGGTCCTTTTAAAAATTCAGGTGCAATTTGTGTTAAAAAAATTGCAATTCCCATGGCAATAGGGATAGAAAAAAACATGGCAATAAATGAGGAATAAACAGTACCTAAGATTGGAATTAATCCGCCAAAATTACCTCCTTCGCCATCATTGCCTATTATCCATTTTGTATTTGTAATGAAATGAAAAAAACCAAAATTATGAATTGCGCCTTTTGAATAATGCAGTAAAACAAGTATAACTGCAAATAAAATAATAAGGACAAACCAAGCAGAAGCATATGAAAAAGATTTAAAAAAACGATTAAACAGCAAGAATACCCTTTTGTGTTTTAGAAAAATTATTAGATTCAATATTATATCAATTATTAAATAAAATAAGTATTTTATTTAATAATTATAGGGACTAAATTATCCCTACTTTTATAATGTACTTATAGGCCTTTTGATTTCCAATAAGCTCTAATCTCGTTCTTAGTTGAATTTGGAAGTGGAACATAACCTAACTTTTTAATAATTTTATCACCATGCTTAAATGACCAATTAAAGAAATTTATAACATTTTTATCATTTTGTACCTTTTGTGCTGATATTAAAACAAATGTAGCTGCTATAATTGGATAAGATGTTTTACCCTTTGGGTAACCGATGAGTGCATAAAAATCTGTTTTTCTACTCCAAGAAGCATATTTTGCACCAGCTTGAAATGATTTGACAGTTGGGGCTATCCAATAACCTTCACGATTTTGTACAGTAGCAGCGGGTAAATTAGATTCTAGTTTATATGCGTATTCTATGTATCCTATTGAATATTTATTTTGTCTAATATTTGTTGTTACGCCTTGATTGCCTTTGCCTCCAATAATATTTGCTTTCCAATTAAAGGTTTTTTTAGCAGAAAAATCTTTTGAATCTATTTTGCTAAGGTAATAAGTAAAATTAAAAGTTGTACCAGAGCCATCAGATCTTACACAAACATTTATTGCTTTATGCGGTAAATTTAATCCTCTATTGTTTTTAGTTATGATTGAATTATCCCAATATTTAATATTACCATCAAAAATCCCAGCTATCGCTTTTTCGCTAAGTTTTAATTGATTATCTTTTATACCTGGAATATTATAAGCTAAATCGATGCTTCCTATAAGTGTTGGAAACATGTATAATTTATGAGCTCTTAATGTCTTAGAATTTAATGGCTTATCTGTACCGCCATAATTTACTAATCCATTTTTGATAGCCCTAATACCCGCCCCACTACCAGTTGCCGTATAAGTAACCTCGTTACCTGTCGCATTATAGTAAGCAGATGACCAATGCTTATATGCTGGAGCAGCAAATGATGAACCAGTTCCTACGATTTGTGATGCCGATACAGCACTTACAACAACAGCACTAGCAACGGCTAAGCTTATAAGTTTTTTCATGATTATTACCTTTGTTTTATTTTTTACACTGAAATAGTACGATATTTTAATTACAAGTTGATTACAAAAAGATTAATCATGATAAAATTTCAAAAAAAAGGGACAAACATGCAAAGTGTTGCATCTGAGGGTCAAGGTATTGTACTGTTTTTAATTATTTTAGTTGCATTTGGTATTATTTTAACAAGAAAAAAAAAGGGATAGAATTTTATAAGCAAGAGACCATAAATAACTTTATAGCCAACAGCGGGGATTGGTATTACATATATTTTGGTATCATCTTTTTCAAATATATATAAATTTTTTCAAAATCAGTGGAATAGACTCTAGTATCCACGATTGAGGTTATAAAATTTGTATCTTTTTGCCAACGTGGGACTATATGCATGTGGATATGTTCTGCTATGCCAGCCCCTGCACTCTCGCCTAAGTTCATACCAATATTTACACCTTCTGCTTTAAACCCATCTTTTAGAAGTCTAACAGATTTTTGAGCCAACGCACTCATGCGTATCCACGTTTTTGATGGCAATTCTTCAAGCTTATCTGTATGCATGTGTGGTATAATCATAAAATGACCTGGCGTGTATGGATATTTATTCATAACTATAAAACAATACTTGTCTCGGTACAATACATGCAAATCATTATCATCTTTTTGATGTTCACTGATGTGACAAAATACGCAACCGCTAATCTTTTTTTTAGTTATATATTCATCTCTCCAGGGAGCATATAGGATATCTTTCACTATTTACCTTTATGGGTTTTTATATAAAATTTGGAGCATCATTTGCAAAAAGTATAATATCTCCAGCTTGTGTTTGTGATGATAATATACTTTGTAACTTAGATTTATCTTTTAAAATTGTTTTGTGCATCACATGTAAATTTTTATCATATATATCTGCGTTTAATGCTCCTGTTATTATTGCAATATCAAAAACTTTATTTATGGCTTTTATTAATTTTATATTTAATTTCTGAGTACTCTCAACAAGTCCAGGTGTCACGATTATCTTTCTACCATGATGAAGTGAGCAAAGTCTAATACCCTCTAGCATTCCATCAATGTTGCCATTGTATCCATCATCTAAGATAATTTTACCGCCAGCATCTATACGTTGCAATCTATGCTCAACTGGCTTTAATTTAGCAACAGCTTTTATAATATCTTCGCTACTTAAACTAAGATATTTAGCTACTAAAATAGCGCTATCAATATTTATCGCCTGAAATGAACCTAAAATTTTTGTATGAAAATCAATATTTTTTTCATTTTTTTCATGTAAAGTAAAAGATATTCCCTCTAAAGTAGCATTAATCTCGCTGATATTATCTCCAAAAAAAGTTACTTTTTCATGTGGTTCTTGTGTTACAGATGTGTGAATAAATGCTTTTTGTAGACGTGGTGATTTCATAATTTGTAATTTAGTTAATATAATATTTTGCATAGTTTTAAAATACTCTAAATGTTGCGGTCCAACTTTACCGATAACTACAATTTGGGGTTCTAAAAATTCAGCAATTATTTGAATATCATGTATCTCGCGAGCACCTGCTTCGCATATATAAATCTCTGTATTATTTGGTAATTTTTCATTTATATCCCGCACTATACCACCTATGGTATTGACACTTCTTGGCGTTGCATAAACTTTATATTTTGAAATTAAAATGCTGGCTATAAAATTTTTTATACTTGTTTTTCCATAGCTTCCTGTTATGCAAATTATCTGTAAATTCTTAAATGATTGAAGTTTATTCTTTGCCTGTTTCTTATAAACTAAAAATAGAAATTTTTCAATTAATGTTGAGATAATATATGTAAGTACAAGAGGTATTAATGCTCCATACAAAGCACACTCACTACTTAAACTACACAATATATTAAGAAAAAAAGTTAAAAATAATAAAATAATAAAAAATCTTTTTACACGCCATGTTAAAACAACTTTTTTATCAAGATATTTGTACCATAAAAAAATAGCTGGTAAAATTATAAAATAAAAAATCGGTATAAAATATTTTCCTGATATATAATAAATAATTAAAGGAATAACAAAATAGACAAAATGCCACCATACTTTATGATGATTTAAAACAACTCTTTGTATTTTATAATCATACCATTGTAAATTTGTTATAAGATAGCAACCAAGACTCAAAACAAATATTATATTTGTAAAAAAAAGTACTATATGTAAATAATTCAATCTAATTTCCTTAATTTTTGTATCTGTAATGCAATCTCTTTAGTATGCTTCATAAAAAAATAATGGTCACCTTCATACACAATTAATTTAGAATATTTTATCATACGATTAATGGTCTCACCACAAATAAGCGGTGTTGCCTTATCATCTTTTCCCCAGCAAATTAAAGTTTTTGATTTATAGCGTTTAAAATATATAGAAAAATCTTCATCAATAACATTTTTAAAAGTTTCATACATGTTAGCGTTTAATTCTTTCGCATCTTGTGCTACAAAAAAGTTCCTAAATTTTGTTAAACCAATTTTTTTTAAAATTTTAAATACTTTAATTTTAACTCTTACTTTTAAATTCTTTTTTAGATAAATTCCTGCACTACTTAATAAAACTAATTTTTTTGGACTGAGTAAAAGTGCTACTTTGCCACCAAAAGAGTGTCCTATTATGATCTCTTTTGAAATATTTATTTTTTTTATAAAAAGGTCTAATATTTGCACATAATCCGAAGTTAAAAGCACAGCATCACATGTAGAGTTGCCAAAACCAGGCAGATCAATATAGATATGACGAAAATCATGTAAAAAAGATGAAAACGATTGTTTCATAAGATTTTTATTTGAACCCCAGCCGTGTAAGATTATCAAATCCACTTTAGCGTTTGGATTTAAAATCTCGTAACTTATATCAAAACTATAAGAGTTGTAAACAATAGTAGTTAATGCCAACTATTTACCTTTTGCACCTGAGATTGTGTGGATATATTCATACCCCACAGATATTTTCTTTTTAATTGGCAAAGAGTGTAAAAGTCCAGATATTAATGTTGCAAAATCATCAAAAAGATAGTTTGCCATAGAGCCAGGAATCGGATTTATCTCATTTAGATACACCTCATTATCAATAATAAAAAAATCACATCGTATTAAAGCACCTTCAAAAAGATTTATATAAACTTTTGTAAAGGTATCTTTTAATTTTATCTGCAGACTCTCACAAAGATCTGCACTTGCTACAATCTGTGAACGTGAAAAATCCAGATATTTTTTTTCAAAATCCAAAAATTCACTCTTTTTAGGTTCTTCAATAATTGAAAATTTAATCTTACCATCTATCATACATCCCGCTAAATTATACTCTTTAACATCTTTAATGAACGGCTCAATAATAACACAATTATCAAGCTCAAATGCTACATCTAGCGCATAATTTAACTCTTTTTCCTCTTTTACAATACTAATACCGATGCTGCTTCCGAGCCTTGCTGGTTTAAGAATAAAAGGATACGGTATTGTGATATTTCGATTACTGTCTTTATATATAATTTCATAATCGATACTCTTTATATGTAAGCCTTTGCAGAGGTATTTTGTATATCTCTTATCAAAACTAAAAACACAAGATGTGGTTCTTGGACCTATAAAAGGGATGTTATAAAATTCAAGCATAGAGGCAATAATACCATCTTCACCATCAGCTCCATGAATTAAATTTAAAATATTCTTTCCAATTATTTCTTTAGCGAACAATGATTTTTTTAAAAATCCACTATTGTACATCAAAAGTGTTGGCATTTTTTTATATTTACCTTTTGAGAAGATATTAGCTTTCATATCCTCATTTTTAATAAGATAAAAAGTATGATTAGTATCGCAAAAAATAAACTCCAAATCAAATTCAGTAAGTTTATCTTTAACTGCAATCGCACTTACAATACTTATCTCGTGCTCAAAACTAGCACCTCCAAATAATATAGCTAATTTCAATATATTCCTTTTAAAGCTTTTGTAATTTTTGCAACATTTCTTTTACTAGCGTAGCGGTATCTGTGCTTGTACAAGTTTTAAGAGTTTTGGATATTTGTTCTTTTTTAAATCCTAAACTCTGTAATGCTAATGTGGCTTCAATGGCTGGAGTAGCAATAATATCTAAACTATCAGCAGTTAAAACTACATCAAAACCATTAAGTTCTACTAAGATACGTCCCGCGCTTTTTGGTCCAATACCAGGTACTTTTTTTAAGCCATTAATATCATGATTGTTAATAATGGTAGCAAACGACAGTGGTGTAAATGTTGAACATACCGCCATGGCAACTTTTGGACCCACGCCGCTAATTTTAATCAATCTCTCAAACATAATTTGTTCTGATTTATCAATAAAACCATATAAAAGTTGTGCATCTTCTCTGATTATATGAGTTATAAATATTTTAATATTCTCTTGTTTTAAAGATGAATATGATGTTAAAGATATAAAAACTTCATAAATTACACCATTAACATCTATATGAATCACATTTGGGTCTTTACGTACAACAACTCCTCGCAATCCAATAATCACTGCTTCATACCTTTTATTTTATACATGCCCTCTTCATCTTTATCTAAGCCAAAAATCATATTAAGCGAACCTTCAGGAGGCGAGTAAGACAGTTCAGTTGGCGGATCAATTAATTTAAATCTTATCTCATTATATCCTATCCATTTATCTCTATTTATAATTCTTGCTTTTAAAATATGTTCTTGAAAAGCATTTATACTTAAAGTTAAATGATCTTTTTTCTCTATTAAATCATTTAACAATGACTGTAATTTTTCAAGATGCAAAATTGTATTTTTGAACTGTTTAAATTGCCTTATAAATGATTGTGGTATTTTTATATTGTTTTTTTGATAATGCATTAATCTTTTTGCAATATCTAAATATGCTGTTTTATCATTTTGTACTAACTCTTTATAAGTTTTAACATCATATTCTAAATCTTTTATCTCTTTTTCAAGTTTTTGTAATGCATCTTCATCTTTTTCAACCTCTTTTGATACATTTTCAATAGCTAATGGGTCTATGATAAGCCTATTTTCACTACCTTGAATCTTCTTTATTTCTATACTCTTACTAGCACGTACTATTACATGTGAGCCTAAAAGATCTATGACTACATGCTCGGCATTAATCTCTCCACTAACAGCTTGTGTAATTGTAATATTTTTACCGCTTATCTTGCCTCTTTCTAATCTTGTAATAGAAACATTTACACCCTCAGCCACACCTCTATGAACATTAATTTTTAATTCGTCGGCTTTCACAAAAGAGCTGCCATGTGTTTGTCCATCAATTTTTGCTTTTTTTGCCAAAATAGTAGCCTTTGGTCCAACATTTCCCTCTACTTCTAGTTCATACACCTCAACATCTACATTTGATCCTATTGCATCTTTAAAAATATCTTTTTCTTTAACATTTAAACTAATATCTGAACCTAACTCTGTTACAATTGAACCAGTTGTTTTAAAGCTTAATTCGTTAATATCTAGCTCTTCTTTAATTTTATATGTATCATCTTCATAAACAATATAGCCACTTTTTGTAGCAATATAAGCTATATTGATTTCGCTATCAACAGTTCGAATATTTTCGTTCACTTTAAAAGTTGGTTCATGCTCAATTTTTGGCTCTTTTACTATTAAAAATATACCTCTACAATCGCGACCTGATGTTCCCTTTTTTGGTTTAATATACTCCATTAAAAGCTCGTCTTTTTGTACACCAATAATAAAATCTCGTTTTGATGAATCAGTATTGTTTGAGCTATCTTTTTTTTGCTGTTTAATTTTAAAATGTAAGATTAATTTATCATCGACTGTCGGAACTGGCTCAACGCCTTGTGCAATCAATAACATCTCATTTTTTTCAAATATAACTTTTTGATGTATTCTTAAGTTTGCAGATATTTTTGATAAGGCATCATTTTTTATTTTATCAAATAGTCCAATAATTATATTAGCACGTATTTTTTTCTTATTTATAAAATTTCTAAATAACTCATCAAAACCATCACAATATTCAAGATATGAGTCTTTTTTAACAGATAAATAAATTTTACAAAGATTAGAATTAGCTCCAATGCTACAAATAAAATTATGAAAAACTTTATTTTTTTGTGCCTCAATTATCTCTATTTCATAACTTTGTTTAATTTCAAAATTTGAATTTAGTAACAAATCGGCATTACTGATAATTGATTCACCCTCTTCAATTTCTTGCCAGATTACAGATTCTTTATCGCTTTTAATTCTTGTAAAAGTTTTTACATTCAAAAGATTAAAATCCAATGTATGAATACTAACCCCCTGTGATGATGCTAAATTTGACAGTTCTTGCATAACATTTTCGGTTTGTACAACTCTGCTTTGTATATAATTTTTTGTATTTGCATCACTATTTTTTGAACTAAAAAATGCCATTATCTTCTCGTTAATATAATATTTAAAACTTATTTTAGTATTAAATAGGTTAAAGTATTGTAAAATTCTCAAAAAGAAAAAATTAATTATGCTAAAATCGATTTTCACAAACACTGCTGGTATACTTTTTTCAAGAATTTTAGGTTTTATAAGAGATATCTTAATTGCTTCATACCTTGGAGCAAATATCTATAGTGATATCTTTTTTATAGCTTTTAAATTGCCAAATCTATTCCGCCGTATTTTTGCAGAGGGTGCTTTTACTCAAGTATTTTTACCTGCCTTTACAAAGTCACGTCAAAAAAGTGTCTTTGCAGTACATATTTTTATCATCTTTTTTTCTATTATATCCATTTTAACACTGTTTGTAAATATTTTACCACGATTTGCAACAAAAGCACTAGCTATCGGATTTAATCAACATGCCATTGACTTAGCAGCACCTTATGTTGCAATTAATTTTTATTATCTTATTTTAATTTTTACAGTAACATTTTTAAGTACACTGCTTCAATACAAAAATCACTTCGCAACAACAGCTTTTGCAACAGCTCTTTTAAATATCTCTTTAATTAGTGCAGTTTTACTCTCAAAGCATGATCCAAAATCAATTATTGTTTCTTATCTAAGTTGGGGAGTAGTTATCGGTGGAATATTACAATTAATAGTGCATATAATAGCCATTATAAAATTAAAATTATTAAAAATCTTAATAGGTGGCTTTAAACATTTTAACAAAAAAGCTTTGCATGTAAGCCAGCAAACAAAAAAGTTTAGACGAGAATTTTTACCTGCAATATGGGGTAATTCAACCGCACAAGTTTCCGCATTTTTAGATACTTGGCTTGCTTCATTTTTATTTTCAGGTTCAATATCTTATCTTTACTACTCAAATCGTGTTTTTCAATTACCATTAGCTTTGTTTGCAATATCAACTTCAATAGCAATTTTTCCACGTATTTCAAAACTTATAAAACAAAAAAATGAATTATTAGCAATTAATTATATGCGAAGAGCATTTTGGTTTTTAGCCACTATTTTAATGTTAAGTGCGCTTGGTGGATTTATTTTCTCACAAGAGATTATTAAAATATTATTTACACATGGTGCCTTTAGTGCCACCGATGCCGCAAGAACATCATTTATATTAAAAATGTATATGCTTGGACTCTTGCCATATGGATTAAATAAACTGTTTTCACTTTGGCTATATGCCTCTCATTTGCAAAAAAAAGCAGCCAAGATAGCTTCATATTCGTTGATATCCAATGTTGTCTTATCGCTAGCTTTAATAAAGCCTATGGGAGCTAGTGGATTAGCATTGGCAAGTAGTATAAGCGGAATGGTAAGTTTGATATTTACCATTAAAATCTTTGGAAGAAAAATTTTTTTAGATATAATTTTATCTAAAAAGAGTATTTATTGGTCTATTTTAGCAGTTATTTTTACACTTTTTTTATTATGGATAAAGGGATATGTTGATGCATATATTTGATAGCGCTACTAAAACAAAAAGAAAAATTATACCTCAAAATCCAGACGAAATACTTTTGTATGTTTGTGGTCCTACTGTTTATGATGACGCACATCTAGGTCATGCAAAAAGTGCTTTAACTTTTGATCTACTTTGTCGTGTTTTAAAAATGCAAGGCTTACATGTAAAGTATGCGCGAAATATTACAGATATTGATGATAAAATTATAAATAAAGCAAAAGAGCTAAACATAGATATCGAAACCCTTACAGATAAATATATAAAACTATATCATCAAGATATGACAAAACTCGGTATTAGCAAACCTGACTTAGAACCAAAAGCAACACAATCATTAAATGATATGATATCTATGATATCTACGTTATTAAAAAATAATAATGCGTATAAAATAAATAATGGGGATATCTATTTTGATATCAAAAGTGATAATAAATATTTTAGTATTTCGCATCAACATCAATGTGATGATGATAAACAAAGCAGAGTTGTAAATTCACTACAAAAGCATAACAGTGCTGACTTTGCTCTTTGGAAAAATGTTAGCAAATCTGAAGTCGGTTTTGATTCTATCTTTGGCAGAGGTCGTCCAGGATGGCATCTGGAATGTTCTGCTATGATTGAAAAATATTTTGTAAAAAATTCTATATGCAAATATGCTATTGATATTCATGGCGGCGGTGCTGATTTGTTGTTTCCTCATCATGAAAATGAAGCAGCGCAAACAAGATGTTGTACTTCTCACGAAATAGCCGCATACTGGATGCATAATGGTTTTGTAAATATAAATAATCAAAAAATGAGCAAAAGTTTAGGTAATAGTTTTTTTATAAAAGATGCTTTAAAACTTTATAATGGCGAAGTTCTTAGATTCTATCTTCTCTCAATCCACTATAGAAGTAATTTTAATTTTTTAGATGATGATTTACTAGCATCTAAAAAACGTCTTGATAAGTTATATCGGTTAAAAAAACGTATTTTTGGTATAAAAGAATATGATATTTCAACAAAATTTCAACAAAATTTGCTTAATGCTTTAAAAGATGATCTAAATGTATCGCTAGCTTTATCACTCATAGACGATATGATATCAACTGCTAATGACATGTTAGATACAAATAATAAAAATATTAAAAAAGAGATATCAGCTAATTTGCTATATATAGAAAAAATTCTTGGATTTGGGGTTAAAAATCCATTTGAATATTTTCAAATAGGGATAGATGAGAATATAAAAAATAAAATTACCAAGCTAATTAAACAAAGAACTCATGCAAAAAAGAGTAAAGATTTTATAATGGCTGACAATATAAGAAAACAAATTATAAACCTTGGTGTGAATATCATGGATACACCACAAGGTACATTTTGGGAAAAAATATAAAAACTTTGACTAATCTCCCCAGTTTAACTTTTCTTTTAAAACTTCAAAGTAGTTAAATTCTTTTTTATGTATCAGTTTAGCTGAATGTTTGGCTAACTTAATACTAATGGTATCTCCAATTCCAAAATTATACATATCTTGTCCATCAACAATCAAAAGAGCTGATTTATCTGGCGTTTTCATATCGATTGAAAAATGCCCAGGTAGCACAACCGGTCTTTGCGATAACGAGTGTGGACAAATTGGTGTGATAGCAAAAACATCAGTCAAAGGAAATAAAACAGGTCCACCAGCTGAGAGATTATAAGCAGTAGAACCCGTTGGAGTTGAAACGATAACACCATCGCCATAGTAAGTATTAAAGGCCTTGTTGTCAACCAAAGTTTCTACATGTATCATTTTAGAAATTGATGGACGGCTTAATACTATATCATTAAATGCAAAAAGTGTATCTGTGGATATTTTAGTCTTAATAGTTACCTCAAGAACGGCTCTGTTATCAATATAAAAATCATTAGTTTTTAATAATTTTACAAAATCTTTTATCTCTTTTGGTGAAATATCAGCTAAAAATCCCAATTTTCCAGCATGCACACCAAGTACTGGTAGTTGATATTGATATGAGCGTCTAACAACTGAAATAAGCGTTCCATCGCCACCAATAGTTACTAAAATATCACATTTTTGACACAATAACTCAAAGTCTTGACCCATCACATCTATCATAGCGCCACTTAAGCTATCTATTAGAACTTCTATATTTTGTGATTCGAAGATATCTTTAATATAATAAAAAATATCTTTCAATTCTGGCGTAGATGGTCTTAAAATAATACCAATTTTTTTAATATTCATTATCTTTTTCTTTTTAAAAGGTGCAATTAGCATTATACCATTTCATAAGTTTTTTTAGCTATAATTGCAAAAAAAAATTTAGGATTTAAATTTGAGAACTCATTACTGCACAGATTTAAGTAAAACAAATATTTCACAGCACGTAACCGTTGTTGGTTGGGCAAATAATCACCGCGATCATGGCGGTATTATTTTTATTGATTTAAGAGATAAAAGTGGTTTAATTCAGCTGACATGTGATCCAAAGCATAATGAACTAGCACATAAACTTGCAAATAATGTTCGTGATGAATATGTTTTAATAGTAAAAGGTATTGTTCATGCCCGTGGGGAAGGATTGATAAATCCAAAATTAAAAACTGGTGATATTGAAATTATTGTAGATGAGTTAATTATTGAAAATAAAAGCAAACCAATGCCTTTTGTAATAGATGATACTCTTGTAGGAGAAGAAATAAAACTAAAATATCGCTATTTAGAACTTCGTAATCCAAAAGTATATGAAATATTTCGCTTACGTTCAAAAGCAGCCATTGCAGCGCGTAATGTTTTAGATAAACATGGTTTTTTAGAAGTTGAAACACCAATTTTAACCAAATCAACACCAGAGGGTGCAAGAGACTATCTAGTCCCTTCACGTGTTCATCATGGTGAATTTTATGCACTTCCGCAATCTCCTCAACTTTTTAAACAACTACTAATGATAGGTGGATTTGATAGATATTTTCAAATTGCAAAATGTTTTAGAGATGAAGATTTAAGAGCTGACAGACAGCCTGAATTTACACAAATAGATGTTGAAATGAGTTTTTGTGATCAAGAAGATATTATAAGTATTGCCGAAGATCTACTTCAAAGCATATTTAGTGCTTGCGATATCGATATTAAACCTCCATTTAACCGTATAAAACATAAAGATGCAATGGAATTTTATGGTTCAGACAAACCTGATTTAAGATATGACCTTAAAATGGTTGACGTTATAGATATTTTTGCAAGATGTGATAATGAAATTTTTTCAAATATTGCTAAAAAACCTAATACAAATCGTATAAAAGCCCTAAGAGTCCCTAATGCTGATTTAATATTTTCAAAAAGAGAGATGAAAGGTTTTGAAGATTTTGTAAAAAAATTTGGTGCTGGTGGCTTGGGATATTTTCAAATGAAACAAGATGGTCTAAAAGGTCCCCTTGTTAAATTTTTTACACCACAAGATATCAAATTAATCATAAAACGCACTAATCTTCAAATTGGAGATGTTGTATTTTTTGGTGCTGGAGATAAAAAAACGGTGCTAGATTACATGGGACGTTTTAGAATTTTTATAGCTCAACATGAGAAAATGAATCTAATAGATAAAGACAAGTTTGAATTTGTATGGGTTGTAGATTTTCCTATGTTTGAAGTTGAGAGTGGAGTGGTTAAAGCTTTACATCATCCTTTTACCATGCCAAAAGATTTAGACAAAGAAGATATCCAAGAGATTGAATCAATCGCTTATGATATTGTTTTAAATGGTGTCGAATTAGGTGGTGGAAGCATACGTATACATAAAGAAGATGTCCAAGAGCAGGTATTTTCTCTTTTAGGTATCTCGCAGGAGGAAGCACAAGAAAAATTTGGCTTTTTACTAGAAGCTCTTCAGTTTGGAGCTCCACCACATGGCGGTTTTGCCATAGGGTTTGACAGGCTCATCATGCTAATTACTAAAAAATCAAGCATTCGTGATGTGATTGCATTTGCTAAAACTCAAAAAGCTGCTTGTTTGCTTACTAAAGCACCAAGTCGTATAGATAACAATCAACTAAAAGAGCTAAATATCAGATTAAGAGAAATTTAAAAATAGGAACAATGATGAAAAAATTATTTTTAATTATAGGTGCACCAGGTTCTGGAAAAACAACAGATGCCGAGCTAATAGCTAAACAAAATAAAAACATAACACATTATTCCACAGGTGATATGTTTAGAGCTGAAGTTTCAAATAAAAGTGAACGCGGTAAAGAGATAGAGCAATATATCTTAAAAGGTGAATTAGTTCCAATTAATATTGTTATTGAGACAATTGTAATAGCTATTAAAAACTCACCAACTGATATTGTTATAATTGATGGATATCCAAGAAGCGTTGAGCAGATGGATGAGCTTGATAAATATCTATTAAACGAAGATGATGTAGAGCTTGTCTTTGTTATAGAAGTTCAAGTAAGCCAAAAAGTTGCAAGAGATAGAGTACTAGGTCGCGCTCGTGGTGCTGATGATAATGATGAAGTATTTAATAACCGAATGAAAGTTTATACACAGCCACTAGAAGATATCCAACAATTTTATGTATCTAAAAATATCTTAAAAACTATCAATGGTGAGAGAACTATACAAGAGATTGTAAATGAGATGGAGATGTTTATCAAAGCACACATCTAAAGTTTTTAGACGGCTATATTAAATAAGAGAAAGAAGAATAGATGACAGCAATTTCAAGAGTATTACGTGCTATAGACGATATAAAAAAAGGTAAAATGGTTATCATGGTTGATGACGAGGATCGTGAAAATGAAGGTGATTTGGTTTATGCATCTGTCTTTTCAACTCCACAGCATGTTAATTTTATGGCAACACATGCAAAAGGATTAATCTGCGTTGCTATAAGCAAAGATATAGCAAAAAGATTAGCTCTATCTCCAATGGTTCAGTCTAATACCTCTACATATGAAACAGCTTTTACAATTTCAGTAGATGCCATAAAAGCAAAAACTGGCATATCCGCAAAAGAGCGAAATATGGCTATTGAGATATTAGCAAATCCGATTAGTAAAGCTCATGAACTTGTAAAACCAGGTCATATATTTCCATTAATTGCAAAAGATGGCGGTACCTTAATGCGTACTGGACATACAGAGGGTTCTGTTGATTTATGTCATCTAGCGGGACTAAGCGAATCGGCTGTAATTTGTGAGATTATAAAAGATGATGGAGAAATGGCAAGACGAAAAGATTTAGATATTTTTGCTAACAAGTACAGTCTAAATATAGTATATATATCAGATATTGTTGAGTATAGACTTGCAAATGAAATATTGGTACATCAAGAATCAAAAGAAGAGATACTCTTTTTTGGTACTAAAGTTACAAAATATATCTTTATAGATCATGAAAATACACAGCACGCTGTGATTGTATTTTATAATGCTAAAAAAACAGCAAACGTAAAAGTTCATAATACTATGAAAGATATTGATTTACTGTTAAATCAAACAAAATATAATCATTTAATAGATTCGATCGAATATCTTAAACAAAATAGTGGAGTTTTAGTCTTTATTAACAAGCCTGTGCAAGACAATCACACATCTATAAAAGAGTTTGGTATTGGAGCTCAAATATTAAAGCTACTCGGTGTAACTCATATGAACTTAATCACATCTTCAAAACAGCAAGATTTTGTAGGACTTGGCGGTTTTGGTTTAGAGATTAGTGAAATAATTGATATTTAAAATTAAATAAAAATTATTTATGAAAAAAATTTTAATTATTACTGACGGTAAATTAGCTAATCATTTTATTCAGCGTATTTTAGATATTTATACAAGCGAAAATATTTATTATGTCATACAAACTAAAAAAGTAGAGTTTAAAGACATCAATCCAGCACGGTTTAAATTTTACGAGTTTGATCCAACTAGCTTATATAAGCTCTCAAATCTTTTGAAAATGGAATTCGTGCAAGTTATTATCATTATGGATAAACTACTTGATATTGAAAATACCATTAAAAATATTAGATGTGTAAAAAAACATCTTAGAATCATAGTCTTAGACAAATGGAATATTAAAAGTACACATGCAAATATAGTTTATATTAAAGAAGATGAGATTTTATCTTCAAAATTGGTTGATTATCTACCAAATGTACCAGTTATTGCTCAAAATGTTGGATTAGGCGAAGGTGAAATCATGGAGATTGTAGTTCCATTTGGTAGCGCATTTGTTTATAGACATCTAGGTGCAATAGAACAAAATGGCTGGCGTATAGTTGCTATGTACCGTGATAGAAAGCTTTTAATGCCGTCGCGCCATAGAATGATTCAACCAAATGATTTACTACTTTTAGTAGGTGAGCCAACTGTTTTAAATTCGGTTTATAAAGCTATAAAAAGAGAACTTGGACAATTTCCACAACCTTTTGGTTCAAATATTTATCTTTATATTGATATGCTACTTGAAGATAATAAATATCTAAAAGATATCATTAGACGTGCTTTGTTTATCTATAAAAAATTTCATAAAAAACTATATATCAAAATATTCAATGCAACAAAGATAGATTTTTTAAAATATGTTAAAGATTTAAGTACACGAGATATCAATATTGATATCGATTATTCTCAAAAACCAATAGCAGAGAGTTTAAAATTTGATATCAAGAAATATCAAATAGGTTTGATTATTGTTTCTAAAAATATTTTTAAAAATCAGCACAATAGAATTATGTTTTATAAACTTAAAATACCAATTTTAAAAATTGGAAATAGATCATTATCAAAAATTAAAGATGTTGTATTGATTTTAACACAAAATAGAGATTTAGAAAAAGTTTCTACTACGATTTTTGATATATCTTCACAGATGGGTTTTAATCTTGAATTGATTAATTATCTACATGAAAAAGATAAAAATAAAGAGCAAGTTATTGAACATTTTAATAATCTTTCTACAATATTTTCTAAAACAATTAAAGTAACACAATGTGCAGAAAATCCAATTCACACTCTAAAAATACGTGAGAATTTTTTACATGCTATACCTCTTACAAAAAAGATGACATCAAAACAAATCTACTCTATTTTTTCAATAGATAGCGAAAAATTATATTATAAATTAGATGATTTTCATCAAATTTTTGTACCATCGCAACTTTAAATTTTATTAAACAATATTGAACCGATACGTACCATATTTGAACCGCAAGAGATAGCTAATTCAAAATCATGACTCATGCCCATGGAACAGATTGAGGCATTATCTAATTGTGAATATATTTTATGAGTTATTTCAAAACTTTTTTGAACTATTTTTTTATCCTCTGTATGAGCACCAATACTCATAACGCCTTTTAAATTAATACACTTACATGTAGTGTTAATTTGTTCATATATCTCCAGCGCATGTTCTGGTAAAATACCTGATTTAGTACTTTCATAAGCAGAATTTATCTGTAAAAGAGCATCAAAATTTAAATCTCTTGCCTTTAAATGCTTATCTAACTCTTGTGCTAATTCTAATGAATCGATTGATTGTATCAAAGAAGGATTGGCTTTTATTAATTGGTTTATCTTATTTTTTTGTAGATGACCGATAAAATGCCACTGCAATGGTAAATCTTCTAAATCTTGCTCTTTTTGTAATAAATCTTGAACTTTATTTTCACCAAATGCTCTTTGACCTACGCTATATAATGTCTTGATATCGTCTGATGAAGAATACTTACTAACAGCGATAATTTTTACTATATGGTGTTCACTAACCATAACTCTAGCTTGTTCTACTTTTTGTATAAGCTCATTTAAACAAACACTGTACTGTAATTGTGTCATTTTCTATCCTACTAATCTATTAATATCGTTATATAAACCAAGTCCCATTAGTCCAATTAAAACAACCCACCCAACCATTGTAAGGCGTACGAGAATAGCTTCGCTTGGAGCATGTTTTGAAATCATTTCATATAAATTAAACATAATATGCCCACCATCAAGCGCTGGAATCGGTAGTAAATTTAAAACGCCTAGATTCACAGAAATAAGTGCTGTAAAAAATAAAACTGCCATCCAGCCTTGTGCAGCAGCATTTGATGTAATTTTGACGATAGATATAACACCACCTAAATCTTTTGCTGGAATATCACCAACAATTAATTTCTCTACACTCTTAAATATCATAGTTGATGCGAATTTAGTTTGATAAAATCCATAATTTAATACATTGCTAAATGTTACAGGCAATTTATACCTAACCCCTGCACTAGCAATACCTATCATTGGTTTATAAATAACTTGATTAAACATATTTTTTGCTTTATGGATTTTTGGTATAAGCTTCACATGTAAAAGATGATTATTGCGCTTAAGTGTTAAATTTAACATATTTGTTTTATCGGCTACAATTGCTTTAGATAAAGCATTCCAAGAGGATATTTTTTTATTATCAACTGCTATAACTATATCCTGTGATTTTAAACCGGCTATAAAAGCTGGTGAATCTTTTAAAACATGTCCGATAACGGGTGCTAAAATACCAGGTGAACCCAAGGCAACAAAAATATATAAAACAAATGCTAAAATAAAATTTGCTGCTGGACCAGCTAAAAGAATTAATATTCTTTGAAACGGTGTTTTGGAGTTATAGCTATCCTTGTCTGTATTTCTTGATAAAGGATTTATATCATCTTGTCCTTTCATCTTAACATATCCGCCAAGAGGAATAATAGAAACTCTCCACTCAGTGTTAAACATCATAAAAGAAGTTATTTTTTTACCAAAACCAATACTAAACACCTCTATATAAACACCAACTGCTTTTGCCATTAAATAATGACCTAATTCATGAAAAAATACTAAAGCAGATAAAATTAAAATTGAAATAAATATACCCATTTATATATTACCCTTTAAAATCACATTTTTAAAACCCCATACGTATTGGGCTCCTGAATAGATAGTTAAAAACACTGCTATCCACAAAAGCCATGTAGCGTATTGCCAGTGCATAAGTAAAAATCCGATCGCAAACATTTGTGAAACAGTTTTTGCTTTGCCCCCAAACGAGGCTTTTACGCTTATATTTTTACTAACCGCCACAGTTCTTAGTGCTGTAATAAAAAGCTCCCTTACTACAATAATATATATAGCCCAAACTGAAGCACTGCCAATCATCATAAGCCCTAAAAAAGCAGCTATAGTCAGCATCTTATCAGCTAAGGGATCGATAATAGCACCTAAGAGTGTAGTTTGATTCCACTGTCTTGCAATATATCCATCAAAAAAATCAGTAATAGACGCAAGAACAAAAATTAAGGCTGCTAAATAATAACTCCAAGTAATATCATATCCAAATTGCACAAAGACTCTTGAATTTAAAATTACCCAAAGCATAATAGGAGCCATTATTACGCGTAATAGCGCTAATAAATTTGGAAGATTTAACAAAGATATCCTTTTGCTCTATGCTTTTGTAAAAATGGCACTAACATATCCAACCACTGCAGATTCATCACCACTCGCATCAGCGCTTGTACGATAATCTAATATATTTGGTATTAAATGTTGATTATTAGCTACCATTAACATAGCCTCAACACCAATTTTTCCACAAGCTTCACAACCTTGATACAGTTTTGAAGTATCAAGTGCTTTAATTGCATCTATACAAATTTTATCTAAAGTATTTGCTTTTTTTATATCAAAATAATGACTCAAATCTGTACTAACTACCACCAATGTTTTTAAGTCTTGCAAAATAAAATCTATAATCTTGGCCATTTTTTTTGAATCTTCTTGCGAATATACAATCTCCACAACTGATACACTCTTTAAATATGTTTTAATAAAAGGCATCTGTACCTCTGTACTGTGTTCTAAATGTGCATCAGGATTAAATGTAAGATTAAATTTTGTAATAAGTTCGCTTGTAAACTCTTTGTCAATCGGCAACGATCCTAAAGGTGTTTGAAAGCTATCATATAATCCAACACTGCTTCCATTAAAAGCCACATGATGGCTCGGACCAATAACTACAACTCTTGAGATGTCTCTATCTTTAAGCAAAGAAAAAGCAATATTTGCCGTAAATCCAGAATATATATACCCAGCATGTGGAACAATTATAGCTCTTGGTTTAGCTTTTATTATGTATTTATCAAATTTGGCTTTATCTAATATTTTATTAAAAACAGCAAACATCTCTTTTATCTCTTTTTGATTTGCTGGATAAAATTGCCCAGATACTACATCTTTTCTAATTTTCATAACCAAACTCCTTTAATGACAGTGTGACATTTTGGACAACACTCACTAACAAGATTATTTTGTATCACTCGATAATCTTTTCTATCTATTAACAATGTATCACAATTTGGACAATATGTATTGTTATTCGCCACAATATTGCCAAGATAAACAAAAAGTAGTCCAGCCTCCTTTGCAATCTTTTTTGCACGTTGCAGAGTTTCAATTTTTGTTGAATCGTGATTTAACATTTTATAATCAGGATGAAATGCGCTTAGATGCCACGGCACATGCACTCCAAGTTCTTGTGCAATAAATGATGCCATCTGTTTTAATTCCTCATCACTGTCATTATCTCCCTCGATTAAAAGAGTAGTAATTTCTATCCAAATACCCTCTTGTATTAAACCAATTAAAGTATCTTTTACTGCTTTTAGTCCACCTTTTAGAAAATTTTTATAATAAGAATTATTCCAACTTTTAATATCTACATTAGCACCATCGAGCCAAAAAGCCATATCTTTTACTACTTGTGTGGATTCAAAACCATTTGTAACAAAAATATTTTTTAAACCTCTATTGTGAGCAATTATACCTATATCTTTTGCATAAGGATAAAAAATTGTTGGCTCATTATATGTATAAGCAATCGATTGTGCCCTATTGTCAATCGCTAAATCTACTACCTCACTTGGCAATATCTTTAAATCTTTATTAATTATATGTTTTTGAGAAATTTGCCAATTTTGACAAAAAGGACATTGAAAATTACAACCTACTGTTCCTAAAGAGAGAGCTTGCGTGCCTGGTAAAAAATGATACATGGGCTTTTTTTCGACTGGATCAAGATTTATTGTACTAGGATATCCATAAACAAGTGTTTTTAGTTTATGATTTTCATTCTTATTGACACCGCAAATACCTACTTGCCCCTCTTTGATTTGACAATAATGCTGGCACAATAAACAAGTAATACGCTCTTTGTTATCGCCTTCACTAAAATATTTCATAATTTAACCTCCTATTAAGCACCTAACTAAAAAGAGTTTTATGTTTTTTACTGAAATGTTGTCCCACCATCTATTACAACTACCTGTCCTGTCATCCATGAAGATATATCTGAACACAAATATAAACATGCACCAGTTAAATCATCCGTTTGTCCCATACGACTAAGGGGTGAGCGTCTTATAACTTCATTTTTAACTTCTTCATAATTTGGAAATGCTTTTAATGCATCTGTATCAATTGGACCTCCACTAACTGCATTTACACGAATATTTTTCTCTCCAAGTTCTGCTGCGGCGTATTTAACCATAGTCTCAACTGCTGCTTTGTTTGCTCCATGTCCCGCGTAGTTTGGTGTATAAACAAGATTACCAGTTGAACTCATAGATATTATACTCCCACCACCAGTTTTTTCCATTCTTTTAGTTGCCTCTTGTGCGCCAACAACAAAGGCATCAACAGTAGCTGTATAAATATTATTTAACCCTCTTGGTTTTAGTCTCATAAACGGACCAAATCCACCAACTACCGCACGTCCTGAAATAATTGCATTTGATATAAAAAAATCAAGTTTAGAAAAATCGTTATCAAATAACTTAAACACATCTTTATAAGTTTCTGGTTCTAAAATATTTAATTTATATGCTTTTGATTTTATATTATATTTTGAACTTATATCAGCTACTATATCTTGTGCAATTTTATCATTATTTGCATAAGTAAACGCAACATTACACCCATCTTTTGCAAAAGCATACACAATAGCTTTACCTATACCTCGAGTTCCTCCGCTTATAAATAATGTTTTTTCTTTTACCATCATAATCCTTTTATATTATAATTTTTAATAACTTTTTCGATCTCTTTCATGTTTTGCACACTTGGTTCAACTAAAGGTAAACGATATTGTAATGTATCAATAACACCTGCTATATACATAGCTGCCTTGACTGGTATTGGATTAGATTCACAAAATAAAATCTTATTTACTGGATATAAATCATTATTTAATTTATATGCCTTTTGCATATCATTATTTAAAGCAAAATGTACAAGATTACTTTTTAAATCTGGCAAGAGATTTGCTGTTACTGAAGTAACACCAGCTCCTCCATTAGCTAAAATCGGAAAATCTATCGCATCATCCCCGCTAAAAATCTTTAGTTTTGGGCGAAGAGATAATAGTTCAACAGTTCTCTCAAGACTACCAGTTGCCTCTTTAATTCCATATATATTTTCTACATCATCAAAAAGACGTATTACAGTTTTTGCTAAAATATCAACTCCCGTACGTCCTGGAACATTATATAACATAAACGGTAAATCACCAACAGCATTTGCAATTGCTCTGTAATGTTGATATAAACCCTCTTGAGAAGGTTTATTATAATATGGACTTACAGAAAAGATAGCATCAACACCACAAGATTGGGCATGACGGGCAATATCTATTGCTTCATGGGTTGCATTACTGCCAGCTCCTGCTAAAACCTTAACCCCACTTCCCCTACAAACTTCAACAGAAATTTCGATACATCTTTTATGTTCATCATGACTCAATGTTGCACTCTCGCCAGTTGTCCCAACTGGACAAACCGCATCAATTCCATTGTCTATTTGACGCTGAATTAAACTTGCATACATCTGTTCATCAAGTTTATTATTTTTAAATGGCGTAATTAGTGCAGTTGTTGCACCTGTTACTAAATTCATAATTATTTATCTCCTTTTGGTTTATTTTTTAAAATTACTATCGTCGAATTATCATAATTAAAATATTTTTTTGCCACATTTTGAATATCTTGGGCAGTTAAACTATCAATATTTTGTTCATAATTAGCCAATGGTTTCATGTCCCCGCGTGCTAAATATCCACCAAATAGATTTGCCACTGAAGTTGAACTCTCTAGCGAATAAACAAAATCAGCTTTTGTGTTTATTTTAACTTTATCCAAGTCAGCTTGTGTAACTTTTGTTGTTTTTAATAATTTTATCTGTTTTTTTATCTGTTTTTCTACTTCTGTTGCTTTAACATCAGGATTGCACACAGCCATAAAAATAAACAATCCAGGGTCTTTATTTTCCATATTATAGGCATATATCTGATTTACAAGATGGCTCTTATCTACAAGATTTGAATACAAAATGGAGCTTTTGCCACTGCTTAATAATTCACTAATAGCAGATAAAGCAACTTGATCTTTATTTTGAAAGTTTGGTATATGAAACGCCATGGCTAACATCTGAACTTCACTCGTTTTATAGATAATTAGCTGTTTTGAACCATCTTGTTTTGGTTCAATAAATTTAACTTTTGGTATTGGCTTACTGTTTTTGATATCTCCAAACGCTTTTATTGCATACTTAAATACCTCTTTTGGTTCAACATCACCAGTTACTACAAGTATTGCATTTTGCGGTTGATAATAAGTTTTATGAAAATCTTTGATATCTTGCAGTGTCCAAGTTTTGATATCATTCATAAAGCCAATTGGGGTCCAATGATATGGATGATAAACATAAGCATTATTAAATAGTTTAAAATACAAAAATCCGAGTGGATTATTATCAGTTCTCCATCTTCGCTCCTCTGCTACAACATTTCTTTCAGGTTGAAATTCGTTATTTTTTAAACTAAGATGTGCCATAAGTTCAGCGAATAAATCAATAGATTCTTTTAAATGTTGCGTACTCGATTTTATATAATAATGTGTATAATCAAAACCAGTAGAAGCATTATCAACACCGCCAAAACCTTTAACATCTTTGTCAAACTCTCCAGCTTTTAAATTTTTTGTAGATTTAAAATTCATATGCTCTAACATATGAGCAATACCTGTTTTACCCATCACTTCGTTTCTACTTCCAACCTTATAAAAAATATTGGTAGAAATGACATTAGTCTTATTATGTAACGGAATAACAACTATTTCAAATCCATTTTTCAATGTTTTTGCTTCATAAGTTGGTAAAGATGGGTTTTTAAATTTGTGAATCATAATTGCCTCTTGTGTGTGTTTTTTATTCGATCGATCTAAAGAATAGCCAATAAACATGGTAACTACTAAAATTAAGATAATAGATATGATTGTTTTCATTTTATATCAACGCCAATTGCGTCAGTTATATTTGCATATCCATCTGCTTTTAGTAGCTCAGTTAGCTTAAGATTTATCTCTTTAATTAATTCTGGTCCTTTAAAAACTAAACCTGTATATAATTGAATCAAAGAAGCACCATACTTTATGCGTTTATATGCCTCCTCGGCAGAGCTAATACCACCAACAGAAATCAATATTGTTTTTCCAAATAATTCTTTTGAGATAGCTTTAAAAATTTCAAAACTTTTATTTGTTAAAACCTCCCCACTTAATCCTCCGAAACTTTTAGGATTTTTAACTAAAGAGTAATCTGTTGTTGTATTTGTAGCTATTATGCCACTTGCACCACATTCTACCGCTAAAGATGTTAGCTCAACTGCTTGATTTGAATTCATATCTGGTGCAATTTTAAGTAAAACTGGCTTATCTGTTATCTCTTTTACTTCACTAAAAAGCGCGGAGATAAACTGTGTATTTTGTAAATCTCTAAGACCTGGTGTATTTGGAGATGAAATATTTATAACAAGATAATCACTTAAATGATAAACAGCTTTAATTATAGTCATATATTCAAATAGTGCATCGCGTTGTGAAGTTTTTTTATTTTTTCCAATATTTACACCTATTGGCGTAACAAATGGATATCTTTTTTTTAGTCTTCTCATAACTTTTAAAAGACCATCATTATTAAAACCCATGGCGTTTTGCAAGGAATTTTCTTTAATATGACGAAACATTCTAGGTTTTACATTGCCACTTTGTGGACGTAGTGTAATTGTCCCAATTTCTGTAAAACCAAAACCCAAAGCATGAATACCACGTATCATAGTTGCATTTTTATCAAATCCAGCACCAAGACCAATAGGATTTAAAAAATCAACACCAAAAATATTTTGTTTTAAAATAGGATTTGTTATAAAATGATTATCGCTAAAGCTAGTAAAAGCACTCGGCAACACATTTGGAACTCTTAAGAAACATTCAGCTAAATGATGTGCATTTTCTGGCTGTAATTTAAATAACCAAGACTTTAAAGTATCATAATCAAACATATTGTTAAATATCCATTATTTTTAATATCATTATACAGAAAAAAAGTTAAACTTTACCTAAGAGTCTGACTGTATCTATATTGTAAAACTCTTTTAATTCATCATATAATTTTGGAAAATGTGTTTTTAAACTTTTTGGTGCTTCAAAAAACCTCTCCGTTAAAACTGCAAAAAATTCAGCTTCATTAGTGCTAGCATAACTACCTAAAAGCTTATATTTTCCCCAATCTCTATTTTTTAGTGCTATCTTATTTAATTTATTAAATTCTGTGAACAAAATAGTTGCCCATTGATGATATTTTGATTTTTCAATAGGAGGGATGCCATTAATCTCTCCTTGTAAAAAATCAATTTCATGTGCAAATTCATGAATAATTACATTATCGTGTCGCAAATGATAAGCTTCTGATTTAGCGTCATGCCACACGATTATAACGGTATCATCCGTTGAACGTCCATCAATTAAAAATTTTTCATGGTTATATATACCATTAGAAGATTGAATCATATCAATAACAACTGCACTAGGATAAACTATAATTGTTTTTAGATTATTATAACAATGTTTTATCTTCACATGTAAAAGCAATAAACAGGCATAAAATGCTATAATTATCTTGACTTCATCTGTAATTTGTAATTTTATTCCAATAAAGTTTTTTGTATTGATAAATAACAAAATGGAGCGTTGCACTGCTTCCTTGTCTTTATCTGATAATTTTTTATAATGGGGTGTTTTAAAAAGACAAGCTTTATACTCCTCTTTAAATGGGAGCTTACCGATACGTCTTAATTTTCGCCATTTCAGCAGACTCATAAAAATATATATAACAAAAGCGACAACCCCCACACCACTTATAAAGCTAAATAAAGAACTATAATAGGTTGAGCTCAAATCTATTTTGTTTCAACTTTTCTTGAAAAATATTCCTGTGGATGTCCACATACTGGGCATTTTGGTGGAGCTTTTTTACCATAATGAACATGCCCACATACTTCACATATCCAAACCTCTTCATCTTCACTTTGAAATTCATGACCTTCGCTTAAGCGAGCTAAAAGTTCTTGATACATTTTTTCATGTTCTACTTCTACTTTACAGATATTGTTAAACAACTTCGCAGCTTCTTTATTGCCCTCTTCTTTAGCTATTTTAGCAAAATCTGGATACATAGTTAAGTTTTCATAACTCTCACCAGCAATAGCATCTTTTAAATTTGCTAAAGTATCACCCCATGAATTTTCACTACTATTTTTTAGACGATTATATAGCGCTAGCTCTAGTTTTGCATGCTCTTTTTCATTATTTGCCGCTCTTTGAAAATGTGCTGCGATATCACGATAACCCTCTTTTTGTGCAACTTTTGCATAATACTCATATTTATTACGAGCTTGTGATTCTCCAGCAAAAGCTTTTAATAAATTTACTAAAGTTAAATCAGCTGTTATTTTTATCATGGGCTGAGAACAACAAACAAGCTCACCACCACCAACATTTTGGACTTCAACAATATTGCCACATACTTCACATTTATAACTTTCATATTTTTGCATAAAATATCCTTTAAAATTATTATAGCAAATTATTATTAATAACTAAGATTTATCGCGATACTTGAAACTGATTTCTGCCATTTTGTTTTGCCTCGTATAAAAATGAGTCTGCACGTTTTATAGTATCTTCAATACTTATATCAGTTAATTGTAGTTTTGTTACACCAATACTAACAGTTACATTAAGTTTATGCTCTTGAACTGATATTATCATATTTTTACAAGCATCTATAATTCTTTGAGCTACTATGATACTTTTATCTATTTTTATCTTTGGCATTAAAACAATAAATTCTTCTCCACCATAACGACATATAATATCCACTTCTCTTGTAATATCTTGTAATAGTTTTGCAAAATCTACCAAAACTTTATCTCCTGTATCATGTCCATAAGTATCATTAAAGAGTTTAAAAAAATCTATATCTAATAAAAATAAAGAAAAAATATCCTTCTCTTCTTTTGCACGAACAAACTCTTTATTTGCTTTTATAAAAAAATTGCGCCTGTTTGGTAAATTAGTTAATGAATCCGTATATGCAATGGTATAAATCTCTATTTCAAGTTTTTCTTTACTTATTATAAAGTATAAAAAAAGTATAAAAATACTAATTGAAATCATAGTAATATTTAAAGTAAAAAATAAAATACTATCATTAATTGGTATATTGTGTGCTAAGAATCTGATATTATTATCGATTAAGCCACTAATAATAATCAAAGAGATATAAACACCAAAACATAAAAATACACGTCTTTTTTCCTGAAAAGTAAAACTCACCAAGACGCTTAGCATAGACCAAATAATAACTGCACCACTTGCTATAAATCCGCCTAAAGAAATTTGAAATAAAAATGGAATAAATAAACTAATAGCACCCTGTATTGTTTGTGCGACTTTAAAATTTTTAGTTATATATAGATACAAAAAGTTTAAGATGGTAATCGCTGCATAAGAATAGGGGATGATAGATTGCCATGCTAAACCTTCACTAAAAGTAATCGTTCCCCATACAACACCTCCAACGCTCATAGCACTACCCGTATAGATTAAAAATCTATGACTTTGTTTTTGCTTTTGTGTATCTAATATTGTATCTGCAATTGATGATAAAAAAGTTAAAATCATATTTTCAAATCCACTTCAAATCGTATTATCGAGTATATCGATAAAAATTATAGCTGTCAAGGTTTAGTTTATTATTCCACCCCAAATGTCAAGACAATTCTCACTAAAAGGGACTAAAAAATAATGTTGTGTCCCAAAAATTTGCTATTATAA
>VAOZ01125601.1_pt1 | contig 44949 bp, 34 predicted proteins | sample 3394041 | NCBI WGS metagenome assembly VAOZ01 (sample SAMN08290431, study PRJNA428436) | hydrothermal vent metagenome | isolation source: Deep-sea hydrothermal vent chimney | place: Indian Ocean: Southwest Indian Ridge
ATTTCTATTATTGTAATTGCTATATTGCTTATACTAGCTTCTGGTCTTAGAGTGGTAAAGCAATATGAACGAGGAGTTATTTTCCTGTTAGGTAAATATACCGGCATGCGAGGTCCAGGCTTAATTTTTATTATCCCTATTTTAGAAAATATGAATCGGGTTAATTTACGCACAGTGACTATGAATATCCCCTCACAAAAAATTATCACTAAAGACAATGTTTCTATTGATATTAGTGCAGTAGCCTATTATCATATTGTAGATGCTTCTAAAGCAATTATTGCTATTGATAATATCTACCAAGCAGTTAATCAAATTAGTCAAACCACCGTCCGTAATGTGGTGGGACAATTTCAATTAGATCAATTATTGTCTCAAACTCCAGAAATTAACGAGAAAATAAAAAATGTAATTGATACTCATACTCACCCTTGGGGGGCTTTAGTAACGGCAGTGGAAATTAAAGATATAATTCTACCCGATAATATGCAACGAGCTATGGCTAAGGAAGCAGAAGCTGAGCGTGAACGTCGAGCTAAAATTGTCGCCGCTGAAGGCGAATTTCAAGCAGCAGTTAAATTAGGGCAGGCTGCTGATATAATTACTGAGCATCCAGTTGCCTTACAATTACGCACCCTTCAAACTATGACGGAGATTTCAGTAGAAAAGAATTCTACTATTATTTTCCCTTCTCAATTCTTATCTACGGTTCGAGAAGCTTTACAAGGAGTTAAGGAAATTAATTCTAATAAGCCTAAAAATCCTCAAAGCTAATTCTAAAACTAAATATTTTTAACTATTTTTTAGTAGAAAGTTTATTACGTAGAGTAGGTAAAAAGTAATAAATTATTGAACTAACTATAATTGATATAACTATACTTCCTAGAATATCAATAGGATGATGAATTCCAGCCAATACCCGACAAATCCCAACTAGGATAGCTAGAATAAGTAGCCCCAAACCAACTTTACGATTATAATAAAAAATTACCATTGCTATAGCACTGGATAATAAAACGTGATCAGAAGGGAAGCCATTATCTGCAGAATGAGTAATTAAAGGAATAAAATGTCCTACAATAAAAGGTCTAGGGTCAAAGTAGAATAAAGCAGATAATTTAGCTATTCCGTAGATAATAGGCAGGCTAATAATACCGAAAATAGCCAAATTTTTTCTAGTCTGTTTATTCTGCTCAAAAAAGAAAATAGCCCCTAGTAATATAATTAGAAAAATGAGATATTTAGCTCCAATGATAATAAATAAATTCATATAACGAGTAAAACTACTATTTAGCAAGGGTTTTATAATAATTTAAAGTGTAGCAAATCTAAATTATCCTGTATAGGTATTAAGTGTATTTAGCTTTTAGATTTCATTAATTATAATTAAAGGATATTTGTTTTATAACTTATACTTTATAAATCTTGCTAATAAATTTAAATAAATATATAATAAATTTAAGAATAAAATTAAAATATAGAATCTAAATAATTTTTTATGAATAGAAAACTCGTATCTATTGTGATTCCAGCCTATAATGAGGAAAAAAATATTAAGGCTTGTATTCGCTCTATACAAGCTCAAAACTATTCTGGGTCCAAAGAAATTATTATAGTTGATAATAATAGCTCTGATCGTACCGCTTATCTAGCCCAACAAGAAGGTGTTAAGCTAATTTTTGAGTCTAAGGTGGGAGTAATTTATGCTAGAGAGGCGGGGACCAGAGCAGCTCAGGGAGAAATAATTGTTCAAACCGACGCCGATACCACCTTTCCTGTGGATTGGTTAAATAATATTATGACCGCTTTTACTAATAATCCCGAAGCAGTAGCGGTTATTGGATCTTTTAAATTTTTTGATGGTCCTTGGTGGGGTAAACCTTTTACTAGTTTATTATTTGGAATTACTAATTTAATACATAGAATAAGTAAAAAATTAGTCTATATTCCTGGGAGTAATACCGCTTTTTTGAAAAAAGCTTGGCATGGCTATGATATTACCTTAGACCAAGGTGGAGACGAAGTAGCTCTACTCAGAGCTCTAAAAAAAGAAGGTAAAATTATTTTTTTATGGCGCAATATGGTTTTAACTTCTGCCCGACGTCTAAAAAAGGGCTTACTATATAATATTTTTGTTATTCTAATATTTTATTATATTTTTGATTATACTTTTAGACGAATAACTGGACGAAGTATAGTGGCAGCCTTTCCTAAAATTAGAGAAAAAGACGAACATCAAGAAGAAGCTTAATTTGAAATAGATGTTATATTGCTTATGTTATATATTTATTTACCGTTAGTCTTATTGCTAAGCTTGCTTATTACCTATTATTTCTTAGTAACTTATATTTATATACCCATAATTCTACTGATAATAATTGGATTTATTTATTATTTTTTTATTTGGTCAAAAACTCAAATTTTTGGTTATTTCCCAGCTTCTATTAAAACTAATAGAAAAATAATTGCCCTTACCTTTGATGACGGACCGAATCCTCCCTATACTGAAGAATTACTGACAATTTTAAAAAGACATGGAGTAAAAGCTAGTTTTTTCCTACCAGCAAAGAATATAGAAAAATTTCCAGAATTAACTAGAAAAATTATAGCTGAAGGTCATATTATTGGTAATCATTCCTATAGTCATAAATTCATTAATAATTTTAAAAGCCTTTGTTTTGAATTAGAAATTACTAAAGCTCAAAATATAATTAAAAAAGTTATTGGTCGTCGTCCCGCTTTATATCGTTCTCCTTGGTTATTTAAACAACCTTGGTTGTTAAAAAATCTTAAAAATAATGGGCTTACTCCAGTATCAGGATTTTTTTCTTCCAACTGGGAAATTTGGAAAGCTCCAGCTGAGCTCATCGCTCGGAATGCTGCTAAAGTTGTAGCGCCAGGTAGAATAATAATTTTTCATGATGGTGCTGATACTAGAGGCGGTGTGCGGAAAGGATCAGTAGAAGCTATTGATATTCTTATCCCTCAATTAAAAAAACAAGGTTATGAATTCTTAACCGTTGATAAATTATTAGGCCTGCCTGCCTATCAAACTACATGAGTCCTCATAATTTAATTACTTTAGTTCCTTGGATAATTGCTCACGGCTATTTAATTTTTTTCGTAGCAGCAGTCATTGAAGGTCCTCTTACCACTATCGGCGGTGGAGTAGTGGCCTCTTTAGGTTATTTTAATATCTTTATAGTGTTAGCTTTAGCAATATTGGCTGATATTGGTGCTGATATAGTTTATTATTGGATTGGTTATAGAGGTCATAATTTAGTTGGATCGTCATTTTTTAGATATTTTGGCTTGAGTAAAGAACGAGTTGATAAAATGAGAAGACTTTTACACATTCATACCAATTATGCTTTGATGCTGGTAAAATTCTCACCCATAATCGGTCCTATAGGATTAGTAACTATTGGGGTAACTCGTCTCAAATTTAAAAAATTTTTTTGGGCTGCTCTTAAATTATCTGTACCTAAATCCTTTTTTTTAGTATTTCTGGGTTATTACTTCGGTGAATCTTATCAACGATTAAATAAAATGATAGCCCAAGGACCCTATATTATACTAGGGCTAATTATACTTATTAGTCTAATTTATTTTATCTACCTAAAAATAATGGCTAATATAACTAGAAAAATAGAACGATAGAATTATAAATATTTAATATTATGCTTATTATCTAACTCATTTATGACTTTATTCCATAGTTTATCTCTTAAGACCAGCTTTTCTAAGCTAAAAAGCTCCTCTCAGGGTTTAAGTAAAACTGAGGCTAGACATCGCTTAAAAAAATACGGTGCCAATAAACTACCGGCCACCAAATCTTTGGGCCGGCTTTTTATTTTTATCAGTCAATTCAAAAATCCTTTAATTCTATTACTGCTTGTTGCGGGGATAATCTCTCTTATTATTAGCCAATATCTAGACGCAGAAATTGTGTTTGGGGCAATACTCATTAATGTTATAATTGGATTTTTTCAAGAAAATAAAGCTAATAATGCCCTGAAACAACTTAAAAAATTAGTAGAATATAAAACTATTGTTCGTCGTGAAGGAATAAATCAAAAAATTAATAGCTCGGAAATAGTAATAGGGGATATTATAATTTTGCGAGCTGGTGAACAAATTACTGTGGACGCTAGAGTGATTAGCAGTGTAGATTTGCAAATAAATGAAGCTAGTCTGACTGGAGAGGCTAATCCTATATACAAAAATAATTTAGATTTACCACCAAACACTGTTTTAGCAGAACGAAAAAATATGGTTTATTCTGGTACAGTGGTAATGGGCGGTAGTGGGGAAGTACTAGTTGTAGCTAAAGGGCAAGAAACTGAACTAGGAAAGATTTCTAAATTAATACACGAAATTCCAGAAACTAAAACTCCGCTACAAAAACGTCTAGTCCAACTATCTAGATTTATTAGTTTGATTGCAGTGGTAATCAGCCTACTTATTATCATCTTAGGATTGATTCAAGGGCGAGATTTTTTCGATATATTTTTAACTGCAGTCGCCGTAGCGGTGGCTGCTGTCCCAGAAGGCTTGGTAGTAGCGGTTACCGTCATTTTAACTTTAGGAATGAAACAAATTTTACGGAAAAAGGCTTTAACTAGAAAATTATTAGCGGTAGAAACTCTAGGTTCTATTACTACTATTTGTACTGATAAGACTGGAACTTTAACTGAAGGAATAATGCAAGTTGCTCATATTATTATTGCTACTAAGAAACTCAGTTTTAGTACTATATTGCACCGAAAAAATAAATCAGAAATGACTAATTTTATTAGGGCTTTAACGGCGGGTCTGTTATGTAATAACGCTATTATAGAAGCAACAAGTGACGGACACTCCCTAAAGAGTAGTGGTTCCTCAATAGAAGTCGCCTTACTCAGAGCCGGTCAAGAACTAGGAATAGATCAAAAACAATTATTTAATGAACAAAAAAAAATAGCGGAACTACCCTTTAGTAGTGAACGTAAATATATGATTACTCTGCATTCACTGGACAATAATTATGTTCTATATGAAAAAGGTGCTCCAGAAAAAATAATTGCTAAATCTAGTAAATTTTTAAATTCCGATGGATTACAAAATTTAACTGATAAAGAAAAAGTAAAATTATTACAGCAAGTTGAAGAATTGAGTAGTCAGGGTTTGCGTCTAATTGCTCTAGCAACTAGAAAAATAAATAAATTGCCTTGGGAGCTTCAACAAGAGTCTAAAGACTGGAATAAAATTGATAATAACTTGATTTTCATGGGCCTAATTAGTTTTAAGGATCCACTGCGCCCCGAAGCTAGAGAAACTATAGCTTTATGCCGACGAGCTGGTATCCGTCCTATGATTATTACTGGTGATCATCCCTTGACTGCTTTTGCTATAGCCCAAGAAGTGGGATTTAGTGATCAACTTAAAGAAGTGGTGAGTGGTCAGGAGTTAGATAATGTTAATGAGCAAAATTTAAGGATAATAGTTAAAACTCATAATATTTATGCCCGAGTTAGCCCAGAACATAAGCTAAGAATAGTTCGTGCCTTACGGGCCAACGGCGAAGTAGTGGCTATGACTGGTGACGGTTTGAACGATTCACTAGCTCTAAAAACTGCCGACATTGGAGTATGTTTAGGCTCGGGTACAGATGTAGCTAAAGAAACAGCAGATATTATTTTATTAGATAATAATTTTAAAGTAATTGTAGCCGCTATACGAGAGGGAAGAATTATTTTTAGTAATATTCGTAAATCTATAAGCTATCTGATATCTGATTCTTTTTCAGAAATGTTTTTAATTATTGGATCAATATTTTTTGGTTTGCCCTTAGCTATTTTACCCGCTCAAATTCTATGGGTTAATATTATAAATGACGGACTCCCTAATTTTTCTTTAGCTTTTGAACGTAGTGATAAAAATGTTATGGACTTAGCTCCACTCAAAAGGAGTGAGGCTATAGTGAATAAAGAAATGAAAACTATTATTCTGGGACTAGGCTTAACTCGAGATTTAGGAATTTTAATATTATTTATCTATCTTTATAAACATCAATTGATTTGGGGTTGGGATATCAACTATTTACGTACTTTCTTTTTTGCTCTATTAGGCTTTAAATCAATTTCAGGAATTTTTAGTTTACGCAGTTTGAGTGTACCAATTTATAAAATTCGGCATCTACAGAATCCCTATTTACTTGGAGCTTTCTTCACTAGTTTGCTATTATTAATCTTAGCTATATACTGGGGACCATTACAAAAATTTATTGGTACTGTGCCCTTAGGATTGACTGCTTGGATCTTTATATCTATTATAGCCTTAATCAATATTCTCATAATAGAAATAATTAAATATTCCTTTCATAGGAAGGCTAATTATTTTACAAAACTCAATTCTTAAACTTAAAATAATATGAAATTTACTCACCACAAACTTATACTAGCAGTACTTAATATATTTACTTTAAGTTTGCTTATAATCTCGGTTAGTATTTTTTTCATTAATAATTCTAAATGGATTGGTCCAATACTAATTATTTTAGCTATACTTTCTTTGGCCTCGCTTATTCCTTTTAAAATAAAAATAAAATCTGCTTTACCGGATATCACTTTTGGTTTAATAGATAATAGTATTTTAGCAATTTTAGCAATATTTGGTGGATATTATGCTGGAGTGAGTGGAGCCATCATCGGCGGAGTAGTTGGTAATGCCATAACTGATGGTATTGCTGGTATATTTGAAGGAAAAATGGCGGAAAAACTAAGATCAATGTTAATTCATGAGGAACGCACTATGCTTAAATCTGCAGTAGGTAAAATAGCTGGCTGTCTATTTGGGGCTGGTATTATTTTGACGATAGCCAGTATTATCAGATTTTAAATATATATGGTAAATTAATCTTTGAATATTAAAATAAATTAAAAAATGTGCTATTATATTATAATAATTAAATCTGCTAGCCAAATACTAATAGTTTGACTATCAATATCCTAATATAATATTAAGCTGACTGTTTTATTAAGATATCAAACTGCAGGCTAATAATAAAATTATGAAGAAAACAATATCCAGTATAGATTATATAAAAAAAGCCTCAATTAAAGATTTATTTAAAAAATTCTCATCTAATGAGCAAGGGCTTTCCTCTACAGAGGTAAAATTACGTTTAGAAAAACACGGTTATAATGAAATTTCGGAACATAGAATTAGTCCCTTGTTAAAATTCTTTAGTTATTTTTGGGGGCCCATTCCTTGGATGATTGAAATCGCTTCTATTTTGTCGGCGATTATCCATCACTGGGAGGATTTTTGGGTTATTTCAGCTTTATTATTATTAAATGCAATAATTGGATTTTGGCAAGAACATAAAGCAGATAATGCTATTGAATTATTGAAACAAAAATTAGCTCTAAAAACTAAAGTGTTACGTGATGGTAAATGGTCGGAATTATCTGCTAGAGAACTAGTACCTGGAGATGTAGTACGTATACGTCTAGGAGATATAGTTCCTGCTGATGTTAAGTTAATAAGCGGTTCTTATTTATCAGTAGATGAATCTACTCTCACTGGAGAATCACTACCAGTTAATAAACAAACTTCTGATGTTTGTTTTGCTGGTTCTATTATTCGTCAGGGAGAAATGAATGCTTTAGTTGTAGCTACAGCTATGGATACCTTTTTTGGTCAAACCGCTAAATTAGTAGCCGAAGCTAAAACCCAAAGTCATTTTCAAAAAGCTATTATTAAAATAGGTAATTATTTAATTATTTTGGCTGTTGTACTAGTAGCAATTATATTTGTAGTAGCTCTATTCCGTCATGAAGGAGTGTTACAGACTCTTCAATTTGCTCTAGTTTTGACTATTGCTGCTATTCCAGTGGCTCTACCAGCCGTATTAACGGTCACTATGGCAGTGGGAGCAATTGCCTTAGCTAAAAAGAAAGCTATCGTTAGTAAACTGGCTTCTATTGAAGAAATGGCGGGTATGGATATATTATGCTCAGATAAAACTGGGACTATTACTAAAAATGAATTGACCTTGGCTCCAATAAAATCATTAGATAAATTTAGTGAAGATGAAGTGTTATTTTTAGCTACTTTAGCTTCTCGCGGAGAAGACCAAGATCCGATTGATGATGCTATTATAGATAAAACCAAAACTTTAAAAATATTTAGTACCATTCATAACTATAAAATAAGTAATTTTAAACCTTTTGATCCAGTATCTAAACGAACCGAATCCACTATTACCGGTCCCAATAAGGCTAATTTTAAAGTAACTAAAGGTGCTCCGCAAATCATTTTATCACTAGCAGTTAATAAAAAGGAAATTGGCGCTAAGGTAGAGGCAGAGGTAAATGCGTTAGCGACTAAGGGCTATCGATCCTTAGGTGTAGCTAAAACCGACCAAGCAGGGAATTGGCAATTTGCAGGAATTATACCGTTTTTTGATCCTCCTAGAGAAGATTCGGGTCAAACTATAAAAACTGCTCAATCCATGGGTATAGAAGTCAAGATGGTTACTGGAGATCATATTGCCATTGCCAAAGAGATAGCTCAACAAGTAAATCTAAGTACTAATATTATACCAGCCACTTCTTTTTTGAATAAGTCTGATAAAGAAGCAGAACATATAATTGAACAAGCGGGTGGTTTTGCTCAGGTCTATCCCGAACATAAATATCGTATTGTGGAGTTGCTTCAAGCTAGAGGGCATATTGTAGGAATGACTGGAGATGGAGTAAACGATGCTCCAGCTTTAAAAAAGGCTAATATTGGAATTGCGGTGGCTGGTGCCACTGATGCGGCAAAATCAGCAGCAGCCATTGTGCTCACCTTACCGGGACTCTCCATAATTATTAATGCTATTAAGGAGAGCAGAAAAATATTCCAACGCATGAATAGCTATGCTATTTATCGTATAGCAGAGACCATCCGAGTATTGTTTTTTATTACCTTATCTATTATAGTATTCAATTTTTATCCAGTAACGGCTATCATGATCGTATTATTAGCCTTATTCAACGATGCCCCAATCATGGCCATTGCCTATGATAATGTCCATTTTTCTAAGGGATCAGAAAAATGGAACATGAAAAGCGTGTTAAATATGTCTACTTTTTTAGGAATATTGGGAGTTATTTCTTCTTTTGGTATATTTTATATTGCTCAGGAAACGTTACATTTACCTAGAGAAATAATGCAATCTTTTATATTTTTAAAACTAGCAGTGGCTGGTCATCTGACTATCTTCGTTACTCGTACTAGAGGACATTTCTGGTCTATAAAACCTAGTGCCGCTTTATTCTGGTCAGCGGTAATAACCAAAGCTCTAGCTACCCTGTTAGTAGTATATGGTTGGTGGGTATCACCGATTGGTTGGGAACTTGCTGGCTTTGTATGGATTTATGCTTTAATCGCTTTCGTCATTACTGACTTCTTGAAGGTTTGGGCCTATAAATTCATGGATCGTCGAGAAAAGAAATATTCTAAATAGTCTAAAATACAATTTTGTCACCAAGATTGTTTAAAATTAATTAAATTGATATTAACATTAAATAAAATAAGCTTCTAAGCTTATTTTATTTTAATTGACTCTTGACAATAATTAGTTTAGCAACTAAACTAATAGGTAATTATATTTAATCATTTTTCTTTTATGAATAAGACAAAATTTTTTACTAAACAAAAAATTGTTTGGACTATTATTATAATATTAATACTAGGCGGAGCAGGATATTTTTTTACTCGTCCTAAAAATATTAATACTAATATCCAAACTATTATAGTAAAACGCCAAAATATAGAATCTACAGTACTCAGTACTGGGCAAGTAGTGAGTAAAACAAATCTGAATCTAAGCTTTCAGAGTAGTGGTGTAGTGAAAAGCCTTATGGTAAAAGTGGGGGATAAAGTTAAATCTGGAGATATTCTAGGCACTCTAAATCAAAATAGTGTACGAGCAACTCTAATTAGTGCTCAAGGTTCTTTAGCTCAAGCTCAAGCTAATTATAATAAAATCGCAGATGGAGCTACCGTGGAACAAATTAATGTTTCTAAGCAGGCAGTCAATACCGCTCAGGTTGCCTATGATAATAGTTTGTCACAATTAGCTATTACTAAAAAATCCACAGCTACAGCGATAAAACAAGCTGAACACACTTTAAATGATTTACAATCACCTAGCCCTCAAGCGAATAATAAAAGAACTGCTATCATAATAACTATAGCTCAACAACTAACTACAGTGAAAACCGACTTGGATCAAGAAACCCGAATATTAGCTGATAATAATTTAAAGGATACTTTTGGCGTTTCCAATATATCTAGTTTAAATGAATTTAAAATTACTAAGCCTAAAATTAAAGGTTTACTAGATCAAGCTGATACCAGTTTAGCCCTTGCTCAGAATTATGAAGATGATACTAATCTAAATCAGGCTATTACTAATGCGATAACAGTTTTAAAACAAAATGTCATTACTCTTAATTATGCCTATACCGCCTTACAAGGTTCAATTGTAAGTACTAAATTAACACAAGCTCAATTGGATACCTATAAGGTAGCAATAAGCAAAGGAATAAGTTTAGAAAATGCTGGTATTTTACTTATTCATTCTGCTCGTCAAGCTCTAACTGATTCTTTAACTAATGCTAAGAATACTCTTACTAATACTCAACTAGCTGCTAACCAGCAAATTAACTTAGCACAAGATCGAATAAGAAGTGCTAAGGCCTCTCTACAGCAAGCTCAAGCTGGTTTAGCTCGATTGACTGCTAAAGCACAAACTAGCGATCTAGCAATGGCTCAAGCTCAAATACTCTCGGCCCAAGGAAACTTAGACTCTGCACAAATCAGATTCAATAACACTATTCTTAAAGCTCCTGTTGATGGAACTATAACCGCCGTTGATACCAAGATAGGTCAGCAAATTAATGCTTTACAAGAAGTAATAGTCCTACAAAATATGAAATCTCTACATACTGAAGCTTATATAAGTGAAGCTAATATTGCTGATTTAAAAGTTGGTCAAATCGTTGATTATACTTTTGATGCTTTAGGCCCAAATCGCCATTTTAAAGGAAAAATATTTGATATTAATCCTGCCTCCACCCTCATCTCTGGAGTAGTTGATTATTTGGTAAAAGCTACAATACCCAATATTCCAGAAATTAAACCTGGTATGACCGCTAATATGACCATTCTAGTAAATAGTAAGAGTCAAGTTCTAGCTATTCCAGAAAGTGCAATTATTTACCAAGAAAATAAACCCTATGTTCGTCTAATTAATAATCTACAAGACAAGATCTATCATCAAGTTCCTATTCAGACGGGATTACAGGCTGATGGTGGTTTAGTACAAATTACTTCGGGTCTAAAAATGGGACAAGAAATTGTTACTTATATCAAATCCTAAATTATTAAATTGGTTTTACTTATCTATTTATTATTATATGAGTCTAATACAAGTATCTAAACTAACTAAAAATTATGGTAGCGACGGAATCGTTACCCCTGTCCTCAATGAACTTAGTTTTGAGATTAAAGAACAAGAGTTTGTTACCATTATGGGTCCTTCGGGAAGTGGCAAATCAACTTTAATGCATATTATTGGATTTCTAGATCGTCCTAGTTCCGGCTCTTATAAATTTAAAGGTCAAGACGTCAAAAATTTTGATGATAATTATTTAGCAGAACTAAGAAATCAAGAGATTGGCTTTGTGTTTCAATCTTTTAATCTATTACCCCGAACTACAGTTCTAGATAATGTTAAACTACCTCTACTGTATAGTCATAAAAAAAACTATTACGCTTTAGCAAAAAAGGCTTTAGTATCGGTAGGTTTAGAGAATCGTTTAAATTATTATACTAACCAAATCTCTGGAGGAGAAAGACAGCGTGTAGCTATTGCCAGAGCTCTAGTTTGTAATCCCGCTATTATTATTGCCGACGAACCTACAGGTAACTTAGATTCCAAAGCTGGTAATGTTATTATGTATCTTTTACAAAAATTAAATAGTCAAGGGCATACCATTATTTTAGTGACTCATCAAGCGGAGATCGCTAACCATGCTGAACGAATTATTAGAATTAAAGATGGAAAAATTATTGGTAATGAAATAGTTAAAAACCGAACTTTAGCCCAGGCTGATGGTGAATAATTAAGTAAATATGGATTTATTTATTACGATTAAATTAGTATTTAAAGTTTTATTAGCTAAACGAGGTCGATCGTTTTTAACTATTTTAGGAGTTATGATCGGAGTAGCTGGAGTTATTGTTATTATTGCTTTAGGGGCAGGGGCACAAGCTATGGTCTTAGGTCAAGTTACTAAATTGGGCTCTAATCTGTTAAGCGTACAACCTGGAAAAAGTAATGAAAAAGGTCCTCCAGCTCAAATGTTTGGTATTGTAGTGACTACCCTGATAAACAGTGATGCTAAAGCTTTGCGAAATAATGGTGAGGTCCCTCATGCCCTAGCAGTAAATGCTAATGTTCTAGGTCGGGCTACAGTCACTTGGAGAAATAAAAGTATTGACACTAATTTTACTGCTACCGACTCTTACTACCCTAAAGTGGTTACAGTTAATATGTCGTCTGGTAAATTCTTTAATGCCCGACAAAATCAAACTGCAGCTAATGTAGTGGTTTTGGGTTCTACCGTAGCTAAAGAATTATTTGCTCATAGTGGAGTAAAAGCTTTAGGCCAAATTATTAAAGTAAAAAATTCCTCAAGTAGACTAGCTGGAGGTATCCCTTTACGAGTTATCGGGGTAATTAAACCTAGAGGAACAGCTTTTTTTCAAGATCAAGATGATCAAATAATTCTCCCTTTACTTATTGGACAACGACAACTATTAGGTATTAATTATCTGAGGATGATTAACGTTAAAGTTGATTCTAGCCGTAATATACAACAAACAATCCAAGATATTAAACTAATTTTGAATCGGCGTCATCATATTAGAACAGCATCCGAAGTTGATTATACAATTCGTAATGTAGCCAGTGCTATTGCTCTTCTATCTACCATTACTAACGCTTTACGTTTATTCTTAACAGTAATGGCTGCTATCGCTCTGATTGTAGGAGGTATTGGTATATTAAATATTATGATGGCTACTGTCGGGGAACGAACTAGGGAGGTAGGTTTACGTAAAGCCTTAGGGGCAACTAATGGTTCAATTCTTAGACAATTCTTATGGGAAGCAGGAATTCTAACTACTATAGGAGGTATTTGTGGAATTATCATCGGTATAATAATTTCTTATGGCATTTTTCTGTTGATGCTACACCTAGGCTATGATTGGGCCTTTGTAATATCTCCGCTTTCAATAATTTTAGCCGTAGGAGTATCAGTCTTAACTGGAATTATTTTTGGTCTTTATCCGGCTTTTAAGGCCTCAAAGTTGGATCCAATTGAGGCTCTGCGTTATGAATAAATATTATGTATCAAATATTTAAACAAGCAATTAAAGTTCTATTTGCCAATCCTACCCGAACGGTTTTAACCACTCTAGGTGTTATGATTGGAATTGCTACGGTAATCTTGGTATTATCAGCTGGAGCAGGATTTAGAAGTTTAATTAATTCTCAATTGCAAGTCTATGGAACTAATACTTTGTTTGTAGAGACCAGAGTACCTCCCACCACTAAAAATCGTAATGCTGGGGCTATGAGTGCTGATACTGGACGAGCTATTTCGTCAGTCGCTATAACTACCTTCAAAAATAGAGATTTAAAGGATATTTTAAAACTTAATAATGTAAAAAATGCTTATGGTTTAGTAGTCGGACAAAAAGTTATTAGTTATCGAGATGTTAGTAAAAGTGTTTTATTTTATGGGACCTCTGCTAATCGTTTTAAAATTGATAAGAATACCTTAAAATATGGGAGATTCTTTACCGCCACTGAGGATGCGGGAACGGCTCAAGTGGCTATTTTAGGCAGTAGTTTAGCTAAAGATTTATTTCCTAATAATCTAAATCCAGTAGGAAAAATAGTCCGTTTAGGCAATCTAAATTTTAAAGTTATTGGGGTTTATAATCCAATGGGAGTTTTAGGGGGAAATAGTAATGACATGTTATATATTCCCTTAAAAACTGCGCAAAAAAAAATACTCGGCATAAATTATTTATTAATGGCCGTGGTCCAACTTAAAAATGTTAATTTAAGTGACGCTACCGCTCGAAATATTAGACTACTACTGCGAGAAAACCATCGCATTAGTAATCCTAATAAAGATGACTTTCTAGTGCAAACTCAAGCCCAAGCTATGGGCACCTTTAACACTATTTTTGATGGTATTACTATTTTACTAATTGCTATCGCTGCTATATCCCTTATTGTGGGTGGAGTGGGTATTATGAATATTATGTATGTAGTGGTGACAGAACGGACTATGGAAATCGGACTAAAAAAAGCTTTAGGAGCAAAAAACTCAGATATTTTGAAAGAATTTTTAGCGGAGTCTATCCTAATCACCCTGCTAGGTGGCATTATTGGTATTGGCTTTGGCTCTATTCTAGGTTATTTAGTAGCCATTATTGCTACCAGTAAGGGTCTGGCTTGGACTTTTTCAGTTCCGATATATGGTATAATTCTGGCAGTAGGGGTTTCTGCTGTGATTGGTATTGGTTTTGGAGTTTTCCCAGCTCGTAGCGCGGCTAAGTTAGACCCAATGAAATCTTTAAGACATGAATAAAATTATAAATATATGGAAATCACTAAAATTAAATCCAAAATTAGAAGACCTTTTAAGAGTAAACGAGAAAAATTATTACAGACCTTAATTACTAAATTAATGCAAGCAATTAAGAAAATACATAGTGGCCAAAATTTTCCTTTTGGAGATTTTACTCTTACCCACCAGCAAATTATGATTCTATTTTTTATCGCTAAACATAAACGAGGAGTAATAGTGAAAGATTTAGCTAATTTTTTACAAGTGACTCCTGGAGCTATTACTCAATTTACTGATGTTTTAGTAAGTTATAAATTAGTATGTCGAGAAAGAACTACTGACGATCGTCGTTTAACTAAAATTAAACTAAGTCCAGCTGCTCAAATCAAATTCAAAAAATTTAAGAACGACTACCTGTTTTCTGCTAGCCAAGCTTTTGAAAACTTAACTATTAATGAACTACAAGAATTTATTAGATTAATAGAAAAAATTACTATCAAAGATAAAGGTTAAGCTATCTAAGTTCAGATACATATTGGAATCTATTTGAGTCCAGAATGTATATAAATAGGTTTTAAATACCATAATTGTCTAGAATTTGGTAAATTATATAATTATAGTATTGAATATAGTTAAATTTGAATTAATTCATTCATATTTTAAATCAAGAGTAGTCTAATATATATAAATACGTTTAGTAGATAATTTAATAGAACCGTGTTAAAATAATAAATAATAAAGTTTAAATATTATTTATTAACTTTATGAAAAAAAAGAATTTTATAATTGTTATTCTATTACTTATCCTGTTATTTCTTGTTTTTCTATTCTTCAGACAAAAAACTAAATCAAAGGCTATAAATACTAATAATTCTTCAATCACTAACACTAGTAACGAAAACTCTAGTACAACAACTGGAAATTCAGTGACTATGAACGGTTGGCTAAGATGTTTACCTCACAAGACTAGGGGAGTGCTCTGTGTTATTGGTATAGAAAACAGTGATAATCAAATTTATGGATTGATTAAACAAAATGGTAAGCTTTTGGATCCTACCCAACTAACGACTGGAAGTCGTTATAAAGTTACTGGTAATTATGTAGCTACTCCTAATTCTCTACAAGCTTATAAAATTCAAGGAACTATTAAACTTAAATAAATTAAATCAAAATATTAACACATCAATTTAAGCTATTTCTTGGAATTTTTTATAAAATTATGCTAAAATATAAAGGTTATATAGAAATTAATTAAATTTAAAATTATGTCCAAGAAAATATTAAAATCTATCACAATTATTGCCACTCTTAGTTTAATGGCCTTTATTGTTATCATAGTATTTAATTCATCTAAGTCTCAGGCCGCTGGTAATACTATTAAGGTAAGTGCCAGTGATCTGACTAATGCCGGTTTTACTGGAGTTAAAAAAATTAAACCCCAGGCTAACGGTCGCTATGTTGGACCAAATCTATATTTTTCAGTTAATAACAAACTAAGTCCAGCAGATTCTAAAATTCCTAAAGCGGTTATGATTGATGATTTGCTATTGCCTTATAATCCACCTACTGGGGCTCTATTTATCTACGGTTCCGATAGCCATAGTTTTAATATTCACGACGGGGCAGGGAAAGAGGCGACTATAGCTGACGGTCGTACCGCAATTAATTTTGTTAAAGGCTATCATTATATAGTTGTTATCGGCCCCAATAAAACCGATACCGAAAACTTAGCCTCAAATTTAGCTAATAAGATTCAATAAAGCTAGATTGGATTAATCTTAAAATTATGAAAAAATTACTATATTTTAGCGTTAGCGCTTTAGTAATTACCTTTTTTTTAGCCCTAACTAGCTCAGCGAGTGCTAGTTCGCCAATCTTAAAATTAATCGCTACTGGCGTGGGAGATAAAGTGGAAATAAATATTAGTGGAGCTAGTGCTAATACTAATGTTTTATTACATTATAATAAAACTAATGGTAATTCTTATCTTCAATATTTAGGCGAAACCAATTCTAGTGGTACTTACAATACAACTATTAGCACTGCTAAATATAACATTAGTCCTAATGCCCTAATTTATGTAAGTATTGATAAACAAGATTCTAACTCCTTGGCTTGGCCTTATAATGTTTCAACTAGTGGAGCTATAGCTTTGAATCAAACCAGTGTGGTATTGCCAGTAGCCCAATCTACTAATTTAACAGTCTCTAACGCCAGTGGCAAAGTGCTATATCTATTGAATAATTCTAATCCACAAATTGCTAATATTAATATAATCGGTAGTCAAATTACAATTTTAGCAAACTCTTATGGTCAAACAGTAGCAACTATTTGTGCCTTAGGTACCACCTCTAATTGCGCTAGTACTTATATTACTGTCCAAAATTCCGGAGCTACAGTCTTAACTTTCAGCCAAGCTAATTTGACTATCGCTTCTGGTCAAAATTCGTTAGTTACCATTTTAAATGCTAATAAAAGTATAAACTATTCAATTTTGAGTAATTCTAATCCCAACATTATTTCAGCTAGTATCGCAGGCGCAATTATTACTTTAGATGCTAAGGGTAATAATGGTTCTGCCTCTTTAACAATTTGTTCAACGGACATGAGCGCCTGTGGTATTATTAAAGCTACTGCTGGTAATATCACCTCCACTGGTTTAAATTTTAGTCAAACTGCCCCCAATTTATCAATTGGTCAAACTCTAAATATCATCCTTTCTGGAGGAAACAATTATAATATTTCTTCCAACTCTAATCCAACAGCAGTTCAAGCTAGTATAAACAATACTGATAAATTAACTCTAATTGGTAATAAAACTGGTTCATCAATAATTACAGTTTGTTCTTCTACTGGCAATTGTGGTTCTATCACTGCAACAATAAGTTACACTACTAGCGGACCAATAACTTTGAGTCAAAATAATCTCTGGCTTAGAATAGGCCAAGCCATAAGTATAAGTATTTCGGGTGGTTCCAGACCCTATAGTTTACTCAGCACTAATACTTCTAATAATATTTTTAAAGCTACTTTAAACAATAATATTTTAACTATGAGTGGGCTTAGTGCTGGCTCCGGAAATATTAATGTTTGTTCTGCGGGTGGAGCTTGTACACAATTGGCAGTTTTAGTTAATGGGGAAAGTTATAGCAAACAATTATCTTTTAGTAATAATAATTTAAAATTAGATATTGGTGACACCGCTAAAATAAATATTTATGGCAATGGTGGCTATTATATTTCCAATACTAATAGTCAAAATATTGCTTTAATAAAACTAGACGCTTCTACTATTAATGTTTCCGCTCTTAAAGCCGGTAGTGCTAATGCTACTGTCTGTCAAACTGGCGGTCAGTGCAGTGTACTTTATGTGGCAGTAGGTTCCAATACCACAAATAAACCCTTGAGTTTCAGTCAGAATAACCCCATTATATCTCTAGGGCAAGATTTAACTATTTCTCTGTCTGGCGGATTAACTAATAATTATTATATTTCTTCTAATTCCAATCCCACAGTGGTAAAAACTAGTATTACCAGCTCTAGTTTAAAATTATCTGGTCTAAACAAAGGTTCTTCGGTTCTGGTAATCTGTTCAGCAACTAATAGTTGTAACTCTTTAGCAGTAGCCATAACCACTGCCAGTCTAAAACCTACTGAAACGACTAATGTCAATCCAGGTAATACAGTTTTAATGGCCGTTGCTAGTCAATCTAAAATTATTGCCAGCGGCAATATTAATTTAATCTTAAGTGGTATTAAGAGGACTAGAGATTTAAACTTAGAACATACTACTTTAATAAAATATGTGGATCCGCTACTGAAAAACTTCAATCCACAGGCTACTGAAATTAATGATTTAACCTATTTTATTGCTTACGGTACTAATGACACTCTAAAATTAGGTGCTGGGGAACGAGCCGGAGTTATTGGTTCTTATCTGGAGGCTTATGATAAATTACCAAATTCTACAGGACAATGGTCTGATGTTTTAAAAATATCCTTGGGACGTTGGCCAAGCGAAATTAGTCCTAGTGCTATTTCTCAAGCTAAACTAGAATTTATCAAAGTCTATAATCGTCCAGCTAATATGAACAATAATATAGATCTCAACGCTATTACCGTTATCGCTTATGGTTTAAGACCAAGCAAACGTAATAGCAATAGTGAAAGACAGGCAATAAAATCTTTTGAAGACGTCTATAGACATCCTCCAGTGGATTCTTTAGCTTGGAATATTGTACGAGCAATCGCCTATAGTGGAGCAAGTAGATAATAAGTAAACTCAATATAATATTATATAATTACTTCACAATATTTAATTTAGTTTAAATGCTGACTATTATTAGCCTAGACTTTTTTTAGTTTTAAGTTTATTATGCTAAGCTTAAAAAATATACAGCTATAATTTAATAAATCTTTAAATTCTAAAACTTAACATTATCATATTTTGTTTATTTCTATGACTAGTTTATTCAAATTAAAAAGTAATTTCTTACCATCTGGAGATCAACCAAAGGCTATTAAGGAATTACAATCGGGCTTGGATAAAAATTTTAGATATCAAACTCTCCTAGGCGTAACTGGCAGTGGCAAAACCTTCACTATTGCTAATTTAGTTGCCAATATAGATAAACCAGTTTTAGTAATCGCTCCTAATAAAGCTTTAGCTGCGCAACTATACCGAGAATATAAAAATTTCTTTCCAGACAATGTGGTTCACTATTTTGTATCATATTATGACTATTACCAACCAGAAGCCTATTTACCTATAACTGACACCTATATTGATAAAGAAGCTATGATTAATCAGGAAATAGATCGTTTACGCCACGGAGCGACCTCTGCGCTACTTTCTCGTCGTGATGTAATTATTGTAGCTTCGGTTTCTTGTATTTATAATTTAGGTTTACCCATCACTTATTTAGAATCACGCTTGGTGCTGCAGAAAGATAAACCAATGGTGCGAGCAGATTTAATAAAACAATTAGTGAAAATTCAATTTAAACGCAGTAATGGAGAGATTAAACGTGGAGAATTTCGAGTTCGTGGTGAAGCTTTTGAAATCAGACCTATGTCTGAAAATATTATATATCGTTTAGAATTGAATAAACAAAAAATTTTTGATTTGACAATTATTAATAATACTAATCAAAATATTATTGGTAACTTAGAAGAGTTAGTAATCTTTCCCCCTAAACATTTTATCTCTACTAAACCACAGATAGAATCGGCACTTCATAATATTCGGGAGGAATTACAAGAACGTTTAGCTTATTTTAAGAAAGAGGGGTTATTACTAGAAGCAGAACGGCTGAATAGAAGGACTAAATATGATATGGAAATGCTTCACAGTTTGGGCTATTGTCATGGCATTGAAAACTATTCTCGTCACTTAACTGGTAAGCTGGCCGGACAAGCCCCTGATTCTTTGCTAGCCTATTTCCCTCAGAAAAATGGAAAACCAGATTTTCTAACCATCATTGATGAATCTCATATCACTGTACCACAAATTGGTGGGATGTATAATGGGGATCAAGCTCGTAAAAAGACTTTAATTCAATATGGCTGGCGCTTACCTTCAGCTCTAGATAATAGACCTTTGAAATTCAAAGAATTTATCAATAGAGTAGGACCAATAATATTTACTACAGCTACACCCGGAAATTTTGAATATAAAAACTCGCAACAAATAGTGGAACAAGTAATTCGTCCTACTGGCTTAATTGATCCTGAAATAGAAATTCGTCCAATATTTAATAAACAAAAAAATTATAGTCAAATAAATGATGTTATGGTGGAAATCAAAAAAATTACTGAACAGGGTGAACGGGCAATAATAAATACTTTGACCAAAAAGCAAGCGGAAGACTTAAATGTTTATCTGAATTCTCAAGGTTTTTCAACCAATTATTTACATTCTGGTATTAAAACTTTACAACGAACCGAAATTTTGAAAAATTTTAGGATTGGTAAATTTAATACTTTAATTGGAGTCAATCTGTTACGCGAAGGTCTGGACCTGCCAGAAGTTACTTTAGTGGCTATTTTGGATGCTGATCGCGAAGGATTCTTACGTAGTGACACCGCTCTAATGCAGACCATGGGTAGGGCCTCTCGTAATGTGAAAGGTAAAATAATATTATATGCTGACCAGATTACGGGTTCAATGCGTAGAGCTATGAAAGAGGTAAAACGGCGGAGAGTTAAACAATTAGCCTATAATAAAAAACATAATATTATTCCTAGAAATATTACCAAAAAAATTGAAGGATTCTTAGATATAACTAAATAATATATTACTAATATGGCTATCAAACAAACCACTAAAATTACAGTTAAGGACCTAGGAACTTGTCAAGAATATATTCCTCTCGTCTCTAAATGGTTATGGAAACAATGGGCACATCGTAGCGGCCATAGTTTAAAAGGAATAATATATCGTACTGAACATTGTTTAACTAAAAAATGTCCTCAAACTTTAATCGCCTTTTATAATAATAGACCGGCGGGAACGGTATCACTATGGAAAGCCGATCACCCTTATCGTCAGGATTTAGGTCCTTGGCTTAGCTGTTTATTTGTACTACCTATATATCGCAATAAAGGAGTCGGGCGGGCACTACAGGCTACCATATTGAAAAAGGCCAAATTAGCTAAATTTAAAAAAATATATTTAATAGCTAATTTAAAAAATTATTATGAAAAATCTGGCTGGAAATTTATAGAAAATGGTTTATATACCCGAGGGAGATTTGTTAATTTATATGAATACAAACTATAACTTAATGACCGAGAAACTAATTATTCGTGGAGCACGAATGCATAATTTAAAAAATATAAATTTGGAAATACCCCATAATAAATTAACCGTTATTACTGGTGTTTCTGGTAGCGGTAAATCATCGCTGGCTTTTGATACAATTTTTGCTGAAGGGCAACGCCAATACGTTGAATCTCTATCCCCTTATATGCGCCAATTCCTAGGCCAGAAGAAACCAGCGAAGGTGGATGAAATAATTGGTTTAGCTCCATCTATCTCTATTGACCAAAAAGCTTTATCTCATAATCCACGTTCTACGGTGGGGACTTTGACTGATATTTATGATTATCTGCGAGTACTCTATGCTCGGGTCGGAAAAGTGTTTTGTCCAATCTGTGGCACCAGGATAGAAAAACTCACCGCCCAAGAGATGGTGGATATAATTATTGAACGGGGTAAAAAATTATCAGAAAAATATGTGAATATTCTATCACCAGTTATTCGCGACCGAAAAGGAGAATATTATCAACTATTATACAACTATCTATCACTAGGTTATAGCAAAGTACGGATTGATGGTAAAATTCATTCTCTACGTGAACAACTAAAATTGGCTCCTAAGAAGAAGCATAATATTGACCTAGTAATTGACAAAATATCGTTTGATGACCAGACTCGCTTATTTGAAGCCGTAGAAAACTCTTTAACTTATAGTCACGGACTATTAATAGCTCAATACTTTACTAAAGAGTTTCTATTATCAGCCAATTGGACCTGCCCTCAGGATAATTTTTCTTTTGGAGAAATAGAACCTCGCCTATTTTCTTTTAATTCACCACATGGTGCTTGTCCTAAATGTAACGGACTGGGAAAAACAAAATTTTTTTCTAATGAACTCTGCCCAGTTTGCCAAGGACAGCGTTTACGGCCAGAAGCTTTAGCGGTTAAGATACAAGGTAAGAATATCGCTGAAATTGGTAAACTTTCTATTAAACACGCTCTAAAATTCTTCAATGATTATTATGAACAGATGAGCAAACGAGAAAGAGTTATCGCCGAAAATGTACTTATTCAAATAATCAGCCGTCTAGAATTTCTATTAAAAGTGGGATTACACTATTTATGTTTGGAACGATCGGCCTATAGCCTATCTGGCGGGGAAGCACAACGTATTCGTCTTTCTTCACAGATTGGTTCCCAATTATCTAGAACCCTATACGTACTAGATGAACCCACTATTGGCCTACATGAACGAGATACTACTAAACTAATAGAAACTCTACAGAAATTACGGGACAAACATAATACTGTTATTATTGTAGAACATGACGAGCGAACGATTCTAGCTTCAGATTATTTAGTTGATCTTGGTCCTCTGGCGGGTATTCAAGGTGGAGAGATTATGGCTATAGGAGTAACTAAAGATCTGCTGAATGATAAAAAAAATGAGATTGCCTTGAAGAAATCTTTAACTCTGCAATATTTAAAAGGTGAAAAAAGGATTGATTTACCAAAAAATCGTCGTCGACAAAATCATGGTGAGATAAAAATTCGTGGGGCTTATGCTAATAATTTGAAGAATTTAAATGTTAATATTCCTCTTGGCCGTTTAGTGGGTATTAGCGGTGTGTCGGGTAGCGGTAAATCTTCACTCTTATATGATGTTATTTATAGAAATATAAGTAAACTGAAAAATCAAAGAAATAAAATTAAACTAGAACAAGTTAAGGATATAAAGGGGAGTGAATATATCAATAAAATAGTAATTATTAGCCAATCACCAATTGGTAGAACGCCTCGTTCCAATCCTGCAACTTATACGGGAATTTTCACCCCTATCAGAGATTTCTTTGCTTCTTTACCCGCTGCTCGAGAAAAAGGTTATACAATAGGTCGTTTTTCTTTTAATCGTCCAGGGGGGCGTTGTGAGGCCTGTGGCGGAGCTGGAGCTAGATTGATTGAGATGCATTTTTTGCCGCCAGTACTAGTAGAATGCGAAGTTTGTCATGGACGACGTTTTAATCGAGAAACTTTACAAATTAAATATAAAGGTAAAAATATTGCCGATATTTTAGATTTGAGTATTAATCAGGCTATTTCACACTTTAAAGATAATTATTTTATTACTGATAAATTAAAGGTTTTACAATCTGTGGGTTTAGGCTATTTAAAAATTGGTCAAAGTGCCACCACCCTATCTGGCGGAGAAGCACAACGAATTAAAATTGCTAAAGAATTAACTCATACTCTTGGAAAGCGAACTCTATATCTATTAGACGAACCTAGCACTGGCTTGCATTATCAAGATATTAATATGCTACTAGCAGTTCTTAATCAATTAGTTGAAAAGGGAAACTCAGTGTTAATTATTGAGCATAATATGCATATTCTTAAATCTATGGATTATATTATTGATCTTGGTCCAGATGGTGGAGAGGAAGGGGGAAAATTAGTAGCTAGTGGCGCACCTGAAGATATTGTTCGTGAGTCAAAAAGTATTACTGGGCAATATTTAAAAAAATATTTAAAATAAATTGGCTGATTACTAAATATTTATATGCAGAAGGACTCTAAATCAAAAAATATATTAAAAAAGATACCAGCCAAACCAGGAATCTATTTTTGGTTGGATAAAAATAAAAAAGTTCTATATGTGGGGCGAGCTAGTAATCTAAAAAATCGTTTGAAGCAATATTTTCAAAAAAACATCAGTCGCCGGATTACAGAGATGGTGTCCCAAGCTTATAGTATTAAATACCAAAAAACTGACACTCTACTAGAAGCCGTGATTCTGGAGGCTAAAAATATTAAAAAATATTGGCCAAAATATAATATTGTTGATCGTGACGATCGTTCCTTTATTTATGTAATTATTACCCGAGATATCTATCCGCAATTATTAATTGTACGAGGGACAAATTTAAAAAAATTTTCTACTAAAAATCTTAAAATCTTTGGACCCTACCAATCCTTTCATCTCTTGCAAACAGCTTTAGGTCTTATTCGCCAAATCTTTCCTTACAGTACTTGTAAACATAATAGTGGACACCCTTGTTTTAATTACCAAATTGGTTTATGTCCTGGAGTATGTATTGATGCCATCTCTCCTAAAGATTATCAAAAAAATATTAAAAATATTATTTTACTGTTAGGCGGGGAGCATAAACGTTTAGCTAAAAAATTAATGGCAAATAATCCAGATAAACTTCAAGCTTTAAAGCATATTCAAGACGTTTCTTTACTCACTCGCGAAGATAATTTACAAGAAATACGAGTTAATCGTTTAGAGGGATATGATATTTCTCATCATCAAGGTAAAGAAAGTTATGGTGCAATGGTAGTGTTTGAACAGGGAAAATCTGTTCCTGCTCAATATCGTTTATTTAAGATTAAGACTGCTCCTCCTGGAGACGACGAAAGAGCTCTAAGTGAGATTTTACTCCGACGTTTTAAACATCAAGAATGGCCTCGACCAGAATTGATTATAATTGATGGCGGCAAACCGCAAATTAATTTTTTATCGCATATTTTTACAGCTAACAATATTAGTATTCCTTTAATAGGTATTTCTAAATTGGGAGGAGATAGATTGGTATTTCTTCCTAAGACTAAAAAAACCTTACGCGAATTGGCAAATAATATAAAACCAACTCTTTTAAAAATCCGGGAAGAGGCTCACCGTTTTGCTAATTACGGACGAAAAAGAGGTAATAGAATAGATAATAGATCAAAACCTTGACAAATATTTATATTCTGCTATTATACCAACATAAATAAATATCTAACTGCAGACAGCTAGCAAGGTCTAACACCTATAAGTCTCGCCGAGGTGATAAATACTATCTTAGTATTCCTTAGTCTGCGTTCACGCAGATTTTTTTAATCGTTTCAATACTATGCCTAAAAATAAAATTCAAAAACAAGAGATTATTCGCAATTTAAAAGAAAAAATTAAAAGATCTAAATCAGTTATTTTTGTCGGATTTAATGCCCTAGGTGTTAAGGACAATGAAATTTTACGAGCGAAATTCCGAGCAGAGAATAGTGAATACTACGTTGCTAAAAAGACTTTGATCAACTTGGCCCTACAAGATAATAAATTAGATATTAACGTTAGAGATTTTACTGGCAAGCTCGCTACAATTTTTTCCTATGAAGATGAAGTTGCTCCAGCCAAAATCATAGGAGATTTTCGTCAAGATAAAGAAAAAAATGAAAAAATATATTTTTTTGGCGGGATACTAGAGGGAAAACTACTATCCAAAGAACAAGTAGAATTTTTATCTAAATTACCAAGTAAAAAAGAATTATATGCTAAATTAGTCAACTCTGTAAACGCTCCTATCTCTGGTTTAGTCAGAGTGTTAACCGGTAATTTAAGTAATTTCTTAAATGTTTTGAAAGCAATTGAAGAAAAAAAATAATTAAATAATTAATAAAATATTAAATTAACACTGCTTATTAGATTAATAAATCGCCTAAGCACAAAATAAATCTATGGAAGAAGAAAAAAAAGCTGAAGAAAAAAAAGTTGTAGTACCAGCTAAATTTGAAAAATTAGTTGGCGAAATTGAAAAAATGAGTGTTTTAGATTTAGCAGAATTAGTCAAAATTTTAGAAGAAAAATTCGGGGTTTCTGCTAGTGCACCAGCTATAGTGGCTACGCCAGCAGCTGGAGTAGTGGCTACCACCGAAGAGAAAGATAGTTTTGATGTAGAGATAACTGAGGCAGGTACTAGTAAAATTAATGTTATTAAAGCGGTCCGGGAATTAACAGAAATGGGTCTGAAAGATGCTAAAGATTTAGTTGACGCCGCTCCAAAAATTTTAAAAGAAGGAGTTAAGAAGGATGAGGCAGAAAAATTAAAGAAAAGATTAGAAGAGGCTGGAGCAAAAGTGACTTTGAAATAGATTCATTTACTTTTGTAATTAAGTATAAATTAAAAACCACTAATTAAAATAGTGGTTTTTATATATATTTTTCAATTAAATAAGTAGCAATTATTACTTAAACTATTGTTGAAGCGATATTTTGTAAATACCATTATCAGCTAGGATATAAGCTATCTTATCCTTTTCATCAACACTAAAATTCTTGGGAGAATTTAAAAAGTCTAATTGATATTGATCTAATAAATGTCCATCAGATCTAGCCAGTACTACTAAACGTTTGGAACTGGCTTCAAAAATATAAATATTTTTATTACCCACAATTAATTGATTAGCATTAACCATTATTGGGGTAATTGGACGGGAAGCATATTCCATTGGTCGGCCTTTAAAGAACTTTAGAACTTGACCATCTTTCTGAAGAACATAAATATATCCATCAATATATAAATCACTAGATTGGCTTAAATCAAGCTTTTCTTTAAACCAGCTACTCTTAATCTTAAATTTATTTATAGCTAAATAACGATAAATCTGATTATCAGCATCAACTAATAAATACAAATTGCCATAAAACATCTTAAAACTAGTTACTCCGTCTGCTGGGTTCAAATCAGCAATACTTGATAAATTAGTATGACCGGTCTCAACATTATAACTAAATAACTTATTATTATCCCAATAATATAACAAGTTTGGTCCGTAGAATACTGGATTACTCAAATTATTAGTTCCTGAAATAGTTAGTTTGGTATAAGCTGAACTACCTGGGGTAAAACGATAAATTGTTGATCCGCTAGCTCCATAAATCTTACCACGAGCATAAACCAGATTATTAATATTTAAGCCAGTTAAATCATTAATTTTGGTGGCTGATTTAAGTCTAATTATTTTCTCAATTCTATCTCTATTGGCTTGTAATTTAAGGGATAAATTTTTATAAATAATTCTCTGTGCTTTGTTATTCTGTGGTAAAGAGCTTAACAAGGTCTGAGTTTGAAGGAATATTCGTTTAGCTCCCACTTCATCATTATATAACATGTGAGTATCAATGGAATCTTCATTATTTTGGATATTAACTACTAAATTATTAAATTGAGTTTGGGCTATTTGACGTTGATGATTCCAACTAGTTAGAAATAGACTAGCAATGAATACTACTACCACTGCAGCTAGGATTATAAATAACCAACGATTTTTAGTATTTAATCCTTGGGCCCAAGATTTTATATGTTTAGCTAGATTAAACCAAGCTTGGGGATTAAAGAAACCCGCTATAACTACAATAACTTTATGAAAACCAATACTAACCCAACCAGACTTTTTCTTAAAAAATATTTTCTCTTTGATTAAAAAAGAATCAGAACGAGCCAAGTTTAAACTTTTAACTTTACCTAAATTTAGAACTGGCTCAGTTGAGGAATTAGTATTTTTATTAGAAGATTTAATATACTTCTTATTTAGATTATTAAAATTAGTAGGGACGACCGACCAATTACTAAATATTTTTTTAATACGCTTAAAAAGCTTAGAGATATTGATTAGCCCAGCTGGACTTAGCATTTGTTCAGTTTTAGCCTCAGTATAATTTAAAGAAGAAATTGAATTATGCGCCGACGAGATTTCTTCTGGCTCCTCTTTAATATCTTGAATATTTTGATCAAATATACCAGTAGTATTTTTAATAATAATACCTAAGAATGGTACATAAGTGTTGATTCTAGTTAAAACATTTTTAATCTGTTCTGCAGCGGCCATTGGCGACAAGCTAGTAACAATTTTGAGCATTTCCCGGCCAGACAAATATTCTGGCAAAGTCTCGTTAGTGAAAATAAAATAGGAATTGAGAGGAATCTTGCCACTGATTACTGAAGAAAATAACTTAGGACTGGTACTAACCTCACTAGAATCACTTTCCCTGGGAATTTCGGTAGCGTTAGTCTCCACATTTATAATCTCATATTCGTCATTGTGACTGTATAGCAACAAAGCCCGATTACGACCAAAAGTAGAAAAATGTAAATTATTTTCATAAATAACTCCTAAACTAATATTGCTTACTGCTGGATTCAATTTTATTTTTTCACTAGCTAAAAAATCAATAAAATCTTTATTAGTTTTAGCTATGGCAGCTTCAAAAATATTTTCAATTTTTAGACCTTCAATTTTATCACAAAATAAAATCTTCTCATCATTATAATAATTATCATCTAAAGCGGAAATTAAAAAATCAAATATTTTTCTAGCTTCAAGCCTCTTGCCACCAATCTCTGCCAATACAAAAATCTTACCAGCCAGATTCTCTATGAGAGAATCAGGTTGAGCAACAAAAACATCACTCAAACCATTTGCTTTAGCAGAGTTTAGAATAATGGAAGCAATTTTATTATACATAAATCTAAAATATCAAATTTTAAGTATCTCATAGTTTGACTGTTTCTGTTAGATATTATACTATAAATTAATAAATAAAGAAATATGCTTGACGCTATTTTCAATTCTATTCCGCGAATAAAGATACTTAATGCTCTTCTTCTATCTCCAGAAAAGAGTTATTCGCCTAAACAATTAGCAATAGATTCGGGCTTATCGGTGGTTTCAATACGTCGTGAATTGAATAATTTAACAAAATTTGGCTTAATTAAAGAGGAAAAAATTAGTAAATATCAAGCTGATAGTAAACGTCAAAAAGAAAAAAAATTTTATAGTGCTAATCGCGATTTTATACTATACCCCGAGATGAATGCTCTTATTACTAAAGCTCAAATCCTTTTTAGCCAAAAATTCGTCAATGATTTAGAAAAAATATGTCAACTAAAATTCTTAGCTTTAACAGGAATATTTACTAACTATCTAGAAGCCCAAACTGATATTTTATTAGTAGCCTCAATACCTCGTCCTATTTTTTTAAAGCTTTTACAAGAATTAGAAAAAGATTTAGGACGAGAAATAAATTTTACTATTTTAAGCGTTAGAGAATTCAAATATCGGGAAGATATTATGGATATCTTTCTATATCACATTCTGGAGGGAAAAACTTTAATATTGCTAGACAATATTCATAAATCTATCCCGATTTAATTAGATTTCAGCGAGTACACTGGCTTATGAGATTAAAAAAATATTTAATTATTACAATAGCTTTGACGTGGATATTATTAAAATATCTTTTTTTAATTAGTATAAGCGTCTTTATCATATTATTACTGCTATTGAGTAGTACCTATAAAGACTTAAAAATTACCATTAACAGTGGTCTAGCCGGTCAAAAAGCTTTAACTACCGCTATCGTAGCTACTAAATCCCAAAACTGGGCTCAAGCTAAAAGCATGACTGTTCAGGCAAAACTAGATTTTCCTATAGCCCTAAAAGCTTTAAATCAGACTCATTCTAATTTTTTAATTTCTAGAGTAGGAATAATTGACTCCCAAATTAACGATATAAGTCATTTGCTCAAAGCGGGAGAAATACTTAGTAACTCTTTAGATAATATTATACCTTTAATCCAAAAATTTGATAATATCCATTACCAAAACACTAGTCATAATCCAGCAGATGTTGCTACTTATGATAAAGCTAGCCTGTTACAATTAATCTATCAGTCCAAGCCAAAATTAAATAGTTTAAAAATTAACTTAGATTCGGCTATATTGAATTTAGATCAAATTCATCGTATAGGAATATTATGGCCGGTTTATAATAAAATTGAAGATATTAAACAAGAATTAAAATCAGCCTCTGATTTTATAAGCAAAGCATCACCCTTAATAAAACTACTACCAGTTCTAAGTGGTACCCCAAATACCAGTCGTTTTCTACTTATTTTACAAAATAATGATGAATTGCGACCCTCAGGAGGATTTATTGGAGTTTATGGAACCCTTAAGATTAAAGCTGGACATATTATTTCTCTAAATACTAATGATAGCTATCATCTAGACTGGCCAGCCTCTCTCAGTCCCAACTGGGAACTGAGCCCACCACCTATACTTAAAAAATATTTACAAATAAATAAATGGTATTTACGCGATGCTAACTGGTCACCAGATTGGCCTCAATCGGCACAAAAAATTACTGAAATTTATAATGGTGAAAACCTTGCTATTGGTAAAGCTAGTACTAATTTTACTGGGGTAATAGCTATCACTCCTAATTTAGTAGCCGATCTGATCAAATTAGTTGGACCTATAAGTATTCAAGGAGACACTTACAACTACACTAATTTTCAAGATTTATTACAATATAACGTAGAAGTAGCTTACAAAAAACAAAATATTTCTTATTGGAATAGAAAAAACATTATTAATGCTCTGATGGATAAATTAAAAACTCGTTTATTCAATCTTCCGGCTAGCGATTTTAATCGTTTATTTACCATTCTAGACAATAACATAAATAGAAAGGATATTCAGATATACTTTTCTAATCCTGCTTGGGAAAATTTAAGTAGAACTTTAGGAACGAGCGGAGAAGTAATAAATACTAATCATGATTTTTTAATGATTGTAGATTCTAACTTAAGAGCCTTTAAAAGCGATGCCGTGATGAAAAAAGACTTAAGCTATAATCTGATCACTCATAATGGTAAACTAAAAGCCAAATTAACATTGAATTATCATCATGAAGGAAAATTCAATTGGCGCACTACTTATTATCGTAGTTATACTAGAATCTATCTTCCTATAGGCACTAAGTTAATTAACATTAAAGGTTTAGATAAAACTACGGCCAATATTAGTGTATATAATGACTCCACACTTAATAAAACTATATTTGCTTTCTTTTTCACAGTTAAACCAGGTAATTCTAGAAAAATAATTATTAATTATATTTTACCGAAACGCGTTTATGAAGAAATGAAAACAGGAAATTATGAATTATTAGTGGAAAGACAAGCCGGACAGAGAGTTAATAGTTTAACAGTTAATCTCCAATTAGGCAGTGAGGGGAATAAAAAATGGCTAACTGACTTAAATACCAACAAGATATTTAAACTAAACTCTAACAATTAATAGAAAAATCGTCTATTACGTCTATTAATAGTGTGTTCAGCTAGCTATAAATTATAGCCACTTCTTATGTTTAAAGAAGCTTAACATAGTCAAAGACAGTAATAACATAATAGCAATAACAATCCAAAAACCACCTGGATGATCAATTATAGGAGTACCTTTAGTACGCATTGCAAAAATAGCAGCTAGTAGAGTTAAAGGAAAAATAATTACCGAGAATATGGTTAGAGTTCTCATAATATCAGTCATACGACTATTTAAAAAGGATTCATTAGTATTATTCAATACTTCTACCATTTCCTTTTGGTTGTCTAGGGTTTCCCAGATACGTTTAGAATGATCCACTAAACCAGCATAATATTTCTTAATAGCTGCCCGTTCCACTAGACTGCTTTCCATTTCTAATAATTTTTGTAAAATATTCTTATGATTTTGGATAATCTTTCTAATATTAATGATATTACGACGTAAAATCAAAATTTGCTCCACTGATTCTTTTTGTTTATCAGAAAAAATTAAATCTTCAATCTCATTAATTTTTAAACTATTCTGGTCTAAAAGGGGATAGATACCGTCAATTAAATGCCCTAAAATTTCATATAATAATATAGCAGAGGACTCTAAAGAATAAGCTAATAGAGAATCAGGACTTTTTTTACCTAAACCAAAAAAGTGAGTAAGAGATTTTAAATTATCGTTATTAATAGAAATTAAGAACCCATGACCAATAAAAAAATCTACTTCTGCAGAAATAATTTTTTTATCTTTAAACCTAGGAAAATGCAATACTAGACATAAATAATCTTTACCCTTAAAAATCATAGGGCGTTGAAAAGAAACCGCCGAGGAGGCCACTTTCAAATGAACTAAATCAAAATGATAATTTTCTTGCAAATGCTTAATTTCATTTTTACCAGCATTGATGATATTCAACCATTTTAAAGAAGAAGCCACTCGCGGATTGTCTAGAATTAATTCTTCAATTCGATCACTTATTTTTTTATAATGAGCCATAATTATTGATATTATTTTGACGAAAACTAATTTTTATAATAATATTAAGACAACAACATTATAACATATGACCACTATCTTGGGAATAAATTTAAGTGAACTGAAGTCTAGAGTCCTAATGAAAAAAATAGAATATTTTTTAGATGACCAAGGACAACATTATTTAGTCACTCCCAATCCAGAGATAGTTTTACAAGCACAAGAAGACGAAGAATTTTTTTATATTTTGAATAAAGCTGATTTAGCTATAGTTGATGGTTTCGGACTTAAAATGGCTGCCTGGTTTTATGGTATTAATATACCGCGAATAACTGGAGCAGATTTAACTCAAGAACTGCTGAAAATAGCAAATAATAGGAAACTAAAAGTATTAATTCTTAATTGGCGAAATGGTTTATCAAAAAAAACCAGTATAGAATCAGCTCTTAATAAAAAATTCACGGACTTGAAACTTAAAGTATTAGATATTTCCCGTAATAAATTTCTAAATCTAGAATCAATAAATAAGATTAATAGTTTCTCTCCAGTCTTAATGTTCTGCACTTTAGGCTTTCCTTATCAAGAAAAATTAATTTATCATAATTTACATAAATTACCTAGCCTTAAGTTGGCTATAGGAGTGGGGGGATCTATTGATTTTATTATTGATAAAGTGGTTCGTGCTCCTAAAATTATACGAATATTAGGGATAGAATGGTTATGGCGCCTCATTAAACAACCAAAAAGATTTAAACGAATATATAATGCTACTTTAGTTTTTATTGCTAAATTCCTATATACTGAATTAATTAATCGCTGGCGCTATCGTCCTAATGTGGTCTGTATTTTATATAAAAATGAAGGACAACAAAAGAAATTCTTGATAGTTAAACGAGCAGATAGTAAAGAACACTGGCAATTACCTCAAGGAGGAAGAGACGGAGAAAATATTGCTCAAGCTGGAGAGCGGGAGCTACAGGAAGAATTGGGTATTGCCAAAGAAGACTTTATTAGCCGGGGAACTTTTAATAATGTTTATCACTATAAATTTAATAAACCTTCACTACATAAAAATTCTAAGGCTAAACTAGGGGCATATCGTCATCAAGGATATAAAGGACAAAGACAGAGTCTATACATCGCCGAGTACTTAGGTGTAGATTCCAAAATAAAGATTAATTTTTGGGATCATAATGATTGGCAATGGATTACCATGGATAGACTAATTGATAAAATTCATCCTATAAGACAAACTGGAGCTAAAATATTTTTAGAAAAATTTAAATCGCTAAAATTATAATATATGGTAACTAAAAACAATGACATTCGTTTACGCTTGGCACCTTCTCCTACTGGTTTCCTGCATCTGGGCAATTTACGAACTGCCTTATTTACTTATCTGCTTAGCAGACACTGGCAGGGAAAATTCATTTTACGTATTGAAGATACTGACCAGAAAAGAATCATACCTGGAGCTAGTAAAAAATTAATAGAGATATTAAAAATAATAGGCTTAGAATTTGATGAAGGTCCGCATATTGGCGGACAATATGGTCCTTATATTCAATCTAAACGTCAAACGATTTATCATAAATATTCCGAACAGTTATTATCCAGCGGAAAAGCCTATCGTTGTTTTTGTTCTGAGAAGCGTTTAGATAAAATGCGTAAGATTCAAGAATCTCGACACCAAGCTCCACACTATGATGGCCGGTGCAGGGAACTGAGCAAATCAGAAATAGAACAAAATATACAAGAAGGCAAAAAATTTGTAATACGTCAAAAAATACCTTCATCTGGAAAATTAGTGGTACGAGATGAATTGCGAGGAGATATTAATTTTCAATTAGCTACTCTAGACGATCAAATATTAATAAAATCTAACGGAGTTCCTACCTATCAATTTGCCAATGTAGTAGATGATCATTTAATGAAAATTTCTCATGTTACCCGAGGTGATGAGTGGATTCCATCTTACCCTAAAAATATTCTACTCTACCAAGCTTTTGGCTGGCTACCACCCAAATTCATTCATTTCCCCTTAATCTTAAATAAAACTGGAGGGGGAAAACTAAGCAAACGTCAAGGAGATGTTTTCGTGGAGGATTATTTAGCTAAGGGATATCTGCCAGAAGCCTTAATTAATTTTAGTGTCTTATTAGGTTGGCATCCTAAGAATGATAAGGAATTATGGTCACTCTCAGAATTAGAAAAAAATTTCTCTCTAGATGGTTTAGGTTCTAGTCCAGCAATATTTGACCCAGATAAACTTAATTATTTTAACAGCTATTATATTCGTCAAAAACCCTTGGATGAATTAGTTGACCTTTGTATTCCTTACCTACAAGCAGCAAATATGGATATTGCCGATAAAATTAAATTAACCAATTTTATTAGCTTGGCTCAGGATCGCTTAAAAAAATTAAGTGATATTGTAAAATTAACTGATTTTCTATTTAATCTACCAGACTATTCTATAAAGTTATTGACTTGGAAAAATATCAGTTTAGAAAAAACGCTTATAAATTTAAAGGAAATAACTAGTGAATTACAAAAAATAGAGGAGACTCACTGGAATAAGGAGTACTTAGAAAAGACTATTTTAGCTTGGATTAAAAAGAATAATCAAAAAAATGGTGATTATCTATGGCCTTTACGAGTAGCTTTAACTGGTTTAAAAAATAGTCCAGGACCATTTGAGGTGGCTGAAGCCTTGGGCAAAGTAGAGACCCTTAAACGTATAAATCAAATAAAAATAAGAACTAATCAAAAAAAACTAGGGGAAGAGCAAAAAAAATGTTAAAATAATTTCATGTTAAGTTTTAAGTCAAAATTATTAATACTAATTATTATTTTATTTACCGCCTTAGGCTCTTGGCAATTAAGCAGGGCCGTTTATGGCATTGAACTTAGTCCAGAGATACAGAGCCTAAATATTAGAATTCAAAATCGTAAAAAACAATTGGATAATATTCAAACTCAGCAACAACAATACCAAGCACAAATCAAGCAAAAAGAAAATAATCGTATTACTTTAAATAATCAGTTATCTATTTTGAGTGATCGTTTAGCCCAAATCCGATTAGACATCAATAGTGTTAATATAGAAACTAGTAAAACTCTACTGGAAATTAAAAAAATTGAACTAGATAGTACAAATTTAAAGCAAAAAATCAATACTAGAAAGCAAGATATTGCTGCTTTACTACAATCAATGTATCGTAGAAATCAAACTTCAGTTCTGGAAACTCTACTACTAAATAATTCTTTAAGTGATTTTCTAAATCAGGCTAAATATCTAGCTGATACCAATCAAGAATTAGCTAATAGCGTTAATAATCTAAAAATCCAAAAAAATCAATTAAATCAGAATAAACTAGCTTTAGGTCAAAAAAATAAGAATCTACTAAACTTTAAAACTCAATTACAGCAGAAACAAGAAGATTTAAGCTACGAACAACAAAATAAAAGTGTGCTATTAGGTGAGACCGATTCTTCAGAACAAAAATATCAAGCTCTAATACAACAAGGTCTAGCTCAGCGTCGTCAAGCTGAGGCAGACATTTCTGCTGCCGAACAATTAGTTAGACAAAAAATGTCTAAACAAGATCAGAAAATTCTTAGCACTGATAATAATACAATTGACTGGCCAGTACCTTCACATATTATTAATGCTAGTTTTCACGATCCAGATTATCCTTTTAGAAAACTTATCGGCGAACATTCAGGTATTGATATCCGAGCTAAACAGGGAACTATAATTAAAGCGGCTGCTGACGGTTATGTAGCTAAAGTTAAATTTGATGGTACTAAAAACTACGCTTATATTATGCTGATTCATGGTAAAGGCCTTTCTACAGTCTATGGCCATGTTTCCGCAGTCTTTGTTACCACTGACCAATATGTAAGTCAAGGTGAGCCTATTGGTCGGACTGGTGGTACTCCAGGCACTGTCGGCTCTGGTCCCTTTACCACTGGACCACATTTACATTTTGAAGTACGTTTAAACGGAATTCCAGTTAATCCTATGAATTATCTACCCTAGATCTCTGTTATCATGTACTCGGCGATGAATATCCCTTAATTGCTTATTAGTTACATGGGTATAAATTTGAGTAGTAGCAATATTACTATGGCCTAGGAACTCTTGCACGGTTCTTAAATCAACCCCTTGATTTAGTAAATCAGTAGCAAAGGAATGACGAAGAGTGTGAGGCGTGGCCATTACTGGTAGGCCAGAAATTTTAACATATTTTTTAACAATAGCTTCAATACTTTTTACAGTTAAACGCCGAGATTCTGAATCTAATTTCTTCGCTCTGCGATAATTGATAAATAGAGCCTTATCCAAATCTTTGCGTTCCTGAAAATAATGGCCTATAGCCTTAATAGCTCTATCAGAAAAATAAACTGTCCGAATCTTATCACCCTTACCAACTACGGCTATTTCTAAATCTTTAGTATCTGCTTTAATTATTAATTGATCTCTATCTAAAGCTACTAACTCGGCCACACGCAGACCAGTGGAAAACAAAGTTTCTAAAATAGCCCGATCACGAAGACCAATGATATTATCAGTCTTAGGGGCTTTTAAAAGCTGGGCCAATTGCTTTAAATTTAAAAATTTTATTTCTTTATCAGATTTATCTTTAGCTAATTTCACTTTAGAGGATGGCAGGGAAGTAATATTCTGTTCAGCAAAAAATTCTAAAATGGAACGTAAAGCAATTAGATAATAGTTTTGAGTATTTTTTTTTAGAGTCTGGTTGGTTATAGGATTAATATGGCGAGAAAGATATACTTTATACCGCCAAATATGTTCTGAGGTCAGGGAAGCGGGTTTTAGGCTCTCCTGATGGGTAATACTTAACCAATTAAAGAACTTTTTTAAAAAACGAGCATAATTTTCTTGAGTCTTAGAGGATAAGCCCTTTTCAATCTCACAATAATCTAAAAAATCTATTAAATATTTAATTAGAGGTTTGTTACGGTTCATATTTTAATTGATAGATTAAACAGGGTAGAGTTAATAATTCTAGAGTTTATAGGAATTAGTCTAATATTTAGCTTTAACAATACTTCGCATAATGTATATTAATAAACCTATATATTATAATATATTATAATTTAAGGCTTAAAGCAAATATTACCTAACTAAGCATGACTCCCATTAAATACACTGCGGGATGGAATAAAAGAATTATTTTAATAACTAATAAAAAAATTCCAATAATAGTTATACAAAATATGATTACCGCCAAAAAAAATAAAAATTTAAAAATTCCTTCCATATATTTTGAAATTAATTAAAATTTGGATTAACAAATACTCGATTACCATAACGCAAATCAATATATTTAGTTCTCTTAAAATTATCCTTGATTTTACGATTTTTTACAAGTAATAAAATATTAATTTGACGATTAATACTGTCTTTAACATTAAAATATACTACTGGTCCATTAATAAACTTAACTTTTACCGTATTTAGTTCAGAATCTATTATAAATTTACCCACCGGTAGATCTGGATGGCTAGCTAAAGCTTTATCAAGTGCAAAAATAAAACTTAAATGATTAGCTTTAATATTAATTCTATCATGATTACTGATTAAAGTGCCAGGATTATCATTCTCTAATAAAAAATATTTTTTTTCATCAGAGATTTTAACTGGTGGTTGCTTAATAATATAACCATCAGCAGAGGCATAAAATAACTTAGTTCCCTCTTGAAAAATAAAAGCATAGGGGCGTTCATTGATTACCACCTTTAAGGTATGAGGCCATTCTTTTTTTATCTCTGCCGCCGCAACATTATATTTATCAATAATATTTTTACTAGCTTGAGTGTCGTCAAATAAAAAGATATTGCTTTGTTTAAAAAATACCCAGCGTCTAGAACTGCTTTGATCCCAAATAATTTTATTTATTTCTCCTTGCGGAGCTCGGGTCAGACCAATAACTATAATATTTTGAATACGCCAAAAAGGAGCAAGTAGAAAAAACCAAATTAGAAAAATTAGCGATAAAAATATAAGAATCAGAGTCTGTTTGTTATTCAAGTGTTTATTTTTGCCAGAGGAAGAATGACGAAAAAAAGGATTAGGTAAATTCTTTCTTTGATAATCTTTCTTTACTTTTTTAAAATGAAATCTTTTAGTCATTTTTTATCTAATATAAAGTGAATATAATGAATAAGCTATACTACTTCCCTTCTAATGTTAGCTTGTAATCTAACCAGTAATTCGTAAGGAACAGTGCCTATTAAACCAGCTAAATTATGTACAGAATTTATGGCCGAGGAATCATTAGAAATTATGTTAACTATATTGCCTAGTGCTACGGTATGGGAACCAACCAATAAGCAAGTCAAATTCATACTGACATTGCCAGCAACCTGAGCAATGAATTCTTCTTGTGAAGATTTAACTAGGAAACTAGCACGATTGGAAAAACGACGATCCAAACCTTCAAAATAGCCAAAAGGGATAAGTGCTATTTGAGTCGGCACTTTAGTTTGGTAGTTTTCATTATAAGAAACCGTCTCTCCAGCTTTTAAATTCTGAATGGCTATAATATGGGAAAACAGCTGTAATGCAGGCTTGAGAAACTCTTCTGGCTCTTTATTGTCTATCAGCGGATTATAGCCATACAGGGCTAAACCAGTGCGATAAGCGGTTAATAATTTGTTATGAAGGGTCCAAATCGCCGCCGAATTACCCAAATGGACCCAACGGGGGAAATAACCAGCAGAACGTAGTTTTTCTACCGCTTCAATAAAAATTAACTCTTGACGCTTATTTAAAGGTGAAACTTCGTCAGCAGAGGCTAAATGAGAACAAATACCAACTATACTAACCCTATCTAAATAATCTTTATTTTTAAGGAGAAATGTTCCAAAATTCTGAATGCCTTCACGGTTCATACCAGAATTTATAAATAAATGAATTTTGATTTTTTTACCAAAACGAGATAAATATTTTAAAGTATCGGTATTATAAACGACAACTTCTGTTTTGGAAAAATGTAAATATTTATAGGCATGATGAGGCATCTCGCCTAATATTAACACATCTCGTTTAAAATATTTATAGACAACTTGGGCTTCTGGAAAAGAATCAACCGCTACTATTGGGGCAGAAGTCTTATTAAGTAATTTAGCAATTTCTTTTAAGCCGTGTCCATAAGCATTAGATTTTAAAACAGGGAAAATTGCAGCAGTACTTTGTAAGCTTTGCAAATATTTATAATTAGCAATAATATTAGCCCCTCTAATTTCTATCTTATTTAAAGTGGGATATTTAGGTCTTAATAATTTTCTTAAAAAATCAAGCATAGACAAAACTGCTGATAGATTGACTAATGGGCTTTAATAATTTTCATACCTCGTGGTAAGTATTTACGCAAAATTTTGGGAATAATTACTGAACCATCGGCCTGCTGATTCTGTTCTAATATTGCTGGTAGCAAGCGACTAGTGGCTAAACCTGAGGCATTTAAAGTGTGTACAAACTCATTTTTCCCACTGTCTGAATCTTTATAACGAATTTGACCACGACGCGCTTGATAATCTAAAGCATTAGAAATACTACTAACTTCTTTATATTCTGCCATACTAGGAATAAATACTTCCAAATCATAAGTTTTAGCCATAGCCGCACTACAGTCTCCCGCCGCCAATTTGGAGACCTGAAAATGAAGGCCTAAACCAGTAACTAATTCTTTAGCGTTATTAACTAATTCGGCAAACATTTCCCATGATTTCTTGGGTTTGCAAAGAATGAACATTTCTACTTTATTGAATTGGTGACCCCGGATCATTCCTCGCTCTTCAGCTCTATAACTACCAGCTTCGCGTCTAAAACAAGGAGAATAAGCAAAATATTTTAAAGGTAGATCCTCCTCCTTCAGAATTTCCTCACGATGATAATTACCTAACATCATCTCACTAGTGGCATTCAGACATAAATCATCCTGAGTCCAAAATAAATCATCTCTAAATTTTGGTAAATGACCAGAAGTATAAGCAGATTTTTCAGTGAGCATAAAAGGAGGAATCAAAAATTCGTAAGCATTTTTATGATGCCATTCTATAAAATAGGATAATAAGGCCCACTCTAATAGTGCCCCAGTACCAGTATAACACCAGAAACCATTACCCGACATTTTAACCGCTCGTTCATAATCAATTAATTTTAAACTGGTCGCTAATTCCACGTGATCTTTAGGTTTAAAATTAAATTTTGGTTTAGAATTATAAGTAAAAATCACCTCATTATTTTCCTTTCCTCCAGAAACTACGTCAGCAGCTGGCAAATTTGGTAATTCTGCTAAACGATTATTTAATTCTCCTTCCACTTGAGTTAACCTATTACTTAAAATTTTGATTTTTTCACCAACGCTTTTCATTTCTTCAATAATTTCTAAACTAGGTTTAGTCTTGGAATATTTGTTACGTTGGGCTTGTAAGGCTTCCAGCTTTGGAGTCAATTCACGACGTTCATTGTCCAAAGTAATAATTTTTTCCAAATCTAATTTTTCCGCTGACATCCTTTTCAGAAGTCCAGCTTTAACTTCTACGGTTTTTTCTCTTATTAATTTTAGATCCAACATAAATTTATGGTCTTTAACTTTTTAATCTTAATTAATCACTTCCCCACCGAATTGATTCAATAAATCTGTAAGTAAGTTAGTAGTGGGCTTATCAGAACGTAATTCAGCTTTCTTCTTATCTAACGTTTCACTTTGCTGAGACAAAGAAGAGGTAGAGGACGGAGAGGAAGTAGAACCAGCTTTCTCCGTTATTAAAGGACTAGAACTAGTTAGGAGAGAATGTTTAATTTCTAAATTTTCATTAATCACTGAGCTAAAAGTTAAATTCTCGGAGAAAACTTCCGCTAAAGTGGTACTCATAATATTTCTAATATTAGCATCATTAATTCGGTCTTGATGAAATTTATACTTAAAAATTAGGAATAAGTTACCATTTTTTATCTCTCTAGCTTCACAATTTTGTAAGACAAAAGATAGAGAATGGTTATGTTTTTTAATTTTTAATAAAAATTCTGGCCATTTATTAATAATCTCCGCTCTAGTTAGAGTAAGATTAGATTTTTTTATAGGCTTAAGTGGAGTAGTTGGCGATGTTTTGGAAACTGAGGCAGCTGATGAAGTAAATTTAGTATTTCTTTCCTGACCTGAGGGTTTAGTAGGAGAATTAAATTCGTTTGATGAACTTATAATTACTGATTGGGCAGAATCTAAACATAATTCAGCAACCGTTAATTCTAAAGGAAACTGGGGGATTGATAAATTCTTATAATTGTTGCTAATATTTAAAAATTTTCTAGTAAAATTAAAAATTTGTTCCCAAGTCAAATTGGCAGTTACCACTACCAATCTCTTCTCTAAACTTTCTCCTAAATCTAAGCCTAAACTATCTACCAATTCGGGACTTAATTTATTAAGCATTACTTTACGTAACAATTCAATTATTTCGTTAGTGAAAATCTTAACGCTGATCCCGTTGTCCATTAAACTATTAATTAAAGTTACTGCCTTAGCCGCCTCTTTACGGCTTAAATAGTCTAATAGGCTAATAGCTTCATTACTATTATAATGAGGGATGACCAACTCTGCCTGTTCTCTACTTATTTTCTTATCACTAATTGAAAAAATTTTTCCTAATAGACTCTCAGCATCTCTTAAATGTCCACTAGAACGACGGGCCACTGCTTCTAGAACTTCGGTATCAATACTAACTTGCTCATTACTGGCAATATAAGTTAATTTTTTAACGATATCCTTTACACTGATACGCTTAAAATCATAACGCTCACAACGGGAAACTACGGTGCCAGGAACCTTTTGAATTTCGGTGGTACATAATATAAATATAGTATTAGCAGGAGGTTCTTCAATAATTTTTAACAGAGCATTAAAAGCTGATAAGGACAACATGTGTACTTCATCAATAATAAAAACCTTGAATTTAGCACTTACTGGAGCTAAACGAGAAAAGGCAATAATATTTTCTCGTACATTATCAACTCCAGTATTACTAGCCGCATCAATTTCCACCACATCTAAATTATTACCAGCAGTAATACTGGCACAACTATCACAAGTATTACAGGGTTCATATTCCCCCTTAGCTCGATTTTCGCAATTAAGGGCTTTAGCTAAAACCCGAGCTAGAGTAGTTTTACCAACTGCCCGTGGTCCACAGAACAAATAAGCACTAGCTGGACGATTAGCCTCAATTTCGTGCTGTAAAGTTATTTTAATACTATTCTGCCCTAGAACTTCAGAAAAATTCTGGGGGCGATAATCACGATACAAAGTAGACATAAAATTCTAAAACTCTTAAAAATATGAATTAGATTAATTCGGATCGCCGACTTATCTCTGCTTCTACTAAACGAACATTCTTGCCATACTTTAAGCGACTCAAAGCTCTGACTCTCTTAGCCATTCCTTCTCGCTTAACTCCTAAAGGGGGCCAAATGGTTTTTATAGAAAAAGGACGCAAGGCACTATTATCAACTAATAATTTAATATAGGCAGTTCCTTTATCAATATTAATTAAATCATATTCATTAAAAACTGGAGTGAACTCTTTTACTAAAAATTCTGCATCTTCTGATCCTACTTTGAAACTAATAAGTGTACCCACATTTCCAAACACCGCATCTTTAATTTCGGTATTATTATTTTTACTGAGCTGAGCAACATACTGGTGGGCGATAATCAAATTTAAAGCATATTTTCTAGCTTCTGATAAGATTTGACAAATAGAATCAGTAGTAAAATTCTGGAATTCATCAATATATAAATAAAAATCTTTACGTTCTTCAGCACTCATATCAGTACGCGACAAAGCAGCTATTAAAATCTTGCCGACTAAAATCATACCCAGCAGATAGGCATTCATTTCCCCAACTAGACCTTTAGGAAGATCAATTAATAAAATCTTTTGCTGATCCATTACCTCTCTTAAATTAAAAGCACTCTTTTGCTGTCCAATGATTGGCCGCATCATATCATTAGAAATAAAGGAAGTAAGTTTAGAGGTAATATAAGGTACAATATTAGCTAGAGCCGCTTCCCCGCCAGCCTTTTCTGCTTCCTTTTTCCAAAAATCAACTACAGTTTTATTCTTGCAACGTTCTAATTTTAAACGTCTAAACTTTTCATCAGCTAAAACTTTAGGTATTTCCATAAGGGTAGATCCGCTGGCTGGATCATCCATAATAAGTAGCATAGCATTACGCATATATTGTTCAAACATAGGACCACCGGTAGCTTTTAAATCATATAATTTATCAAAAATACCAATCATTTCGTTAATTACAAAACTCTTCTGCTCGGGATAACGTTCATCATAATCTAATAGGTTTAGAGCTAAAGGTCGCTCTAAATCTCCTGGAGAAAAAACTATTACATCTTCAATACGTTCGGGAGGAATTCGATCTAGAATATCACTAATTAAATCGCCGTGCGGATCTAAAACACACACTCCCTCTCCATTCTGGATATCTTGTATGGCCATATTAGCTAACATTACCGACTTACCAGTACCAGATTTACCAATAATATAGGTGTGACGCCTACGATCCACCCTCTTGATACGAATCTCTTTACTCACTCCCCGATAAACATTTTCCCCTAAACTTATACCTTCGCTGGGAGCTTCGGCAGGAGCAGGGGCAATTTTAGCAGTTAACCAATTAATATTTGGAGTTTCAGTGGTTTTATTAGGAAAATGGAAAATACTAGCCAATTCTTCACTATTTAATAAAAAACTAATATTTTCCCGAAAGCGACGATAGATAAAATCAGTAACTATCTTATTAGTTTTAGTTTTATTAATCCGTAGAAAAACATTACCATAACTAAAATTATTATATTCCATGAAAGCACTACCAATATTTTCTAAATAGATATTAGCTTGCTCTTGGCTCGGAGCACAAGCAATAATTCGTAGGTTTACATCCAAACCCGCTTTCAAATTCTTTTCTTCAATAGACCGAAGCATCTCTTCTTCCACTGCTGATAACTTTTTAGGTACTAACTGAGACGTTGACTCGGTCTTATTCTTAGAACTAGCTGGAGTCATTCCCCCTAAAAAACTAGCAATTCGTCCTAGCGAGCTAGCTGCCTTAAGACCTTTTTTAACTGAATTTCTCTGATTAATTTTAGCCACTACTCGTCGTACTCTAGCGTGCCAAGAACTATTAGCACTTCTAACTGTGTATTGGATTGCTAAACTTTCATTTTTACCTAATTTAGACAAAACATTAATTAAAGAATTGAGTGGATCAACACTCATTTTTTGATAAGTTTTTATAGGGAATATAAAACTTTTGGCAGTTTTCAGATAAGCAGCCGCTAACTGACCCTTTAAACTAAAAACATTATAATCTTCTATCTCCTCAATTACGGCCTCAGGATAATAAGCTTGAATTTGCTGTTCTAAATAACGAAAATCACCTTGAGGGGCCACTACATAAAAAGATATTTGATTATGACTAGCTACAATCTCAAAAGAAAATTGATCATCACGTCCTTCAAACCAAGAGCGAATTCCTTTTTGAGCCTTTAAACCCCCA
>VAOZ01076155.1_pt1 | contig 43815 bp, 41 predicted proteins | sample 3394041 | NCBI WGS metagenome assembly VAOZ01 (sample SAMN08290431, study PRJNA428436) | hydrothermal vent metagenome | isolation source: Deep-sea hydrothermal vent chimney | place: Indian Ocean: Southwest Indian Ridge
CAGCTTCTAACCACCAATCTTGAAGATATTGTGGGGCATTATAATACCAAGCTTGAACTTTTAAAGGCTTTAAAGAGTTATTTATCACACCAACAGCGTAAACACCATTATAAAATTGTGAAAATGTACTATTATTTTTCGTGCCCTGAATTCTATTTGCTAGACCGCTTATAGGTTTTGTTTCAGTGGCAGGATTTGTATTAAAATTTAAATAATTATTACCATTTTGGTTATAAAGTGAACTGCCGTTACTTCCGCCAACATAAGTAGTTATCAATGTTGTATTTGGGATATTTTGATTAAGTAACACTACACTCTCGAACGTATTTGACATAAGCGACCAATCTTCAGAATAGATAAGTGGGGTATTTAATTTCATTCGACCAATTTTTGCTGTTGTTTTACCATAAGCACCAGCAAGCCAAGCGGTGTTTACAATGTAACTATCAGTCGTACTATTTGTACCTTCCCATACATCACTAACGAGTTGTCCTTGAAGACCAAGTGAGCTAAGCGCTGTCATACTTGCACCAGCTGAGATACCTTTTGTAAGGTCAGCTGTAAGACCTAAATGCAAGGCTGCTTGTCCATAAGAGTTGTTTGCACCAAAAATACCTTCATTTTGTACACTACTGTTGTTTGTATTTGAGCTGTAAAACAATTCTGCATCACCAGCAACTTTAACATGACTTATAGCAAAAGCAGATGAGCCTACTAGCACCGCTGTGATTAAACTTAATTTAACTAATTTCATATATCTCCTTTACATGTAAAGTGTAATTATATCATATTCACAAGAAATAACCATGAAAAAAAAAGTAATTGATTTAAAAAGATTAAAAAGGAGGATGTAGAGATTTTTATATCTCTACATCTAAAATAAGCAAAGCTTATGATAAAGTATAATTATCAAAAAATAATCTAAAAGTTGTAAGTTAAACGAGCTTGAACAGTACTAAATCCAACATTACTATTTTGATCGCCTGCTTGAGTATAAACATATGCTAATGTTGTATTAAGTGGTCCAAATGCTTTTTTTGCAGTTACTGTAAATTCATTCATTTGACCATTATTATTACCGTTCAATACATTATGAGTATAGCCAGATTGTGCAGCATGTGTCCAATATAATCCTAAATCAAATAAACCATTAACTGGTGAAGTGATGGTAATATTTTCAGCTGTTGTATTAGCACGAGTTACATAACCATAATTCCACCAAGCTTCAGTGTATAGTTTTGATTGGTTTTTAGTAGTACCAAATTCTGCGAGATTATCTCCAGCGCCAAAACCATTATTACTTTTACTAATTTGTGAGATAGCACCTGTAATAGTTGCAATATTATTTATTTTATAACCTAATTTAACTGCATATCCAGCATTTGAAGCATTAAGACTAGGTGCAATTGCATTTAAGTTATAACTAATACCTGTATACTGTGCGCCAAGAGTAATACCCATCATATTAACATCAGCTTGCAACCACCAATCTTGAACATACTGAGGAGCATCATAAAACCAAGCTTGAACTTTTAAAGGCTTTATGGAGTTATTTATCACACCAACAGCATAGGCACCATTATAAAACTGCGAAAATGTACTATTATGGTTTGTACCTTGAATTTGCGCTGCTAGCCCAGCACCACCTGTTTGAGAATTTTGATTATATGTTGCATTCCCATTACTGCCACCAACATAAGCACCTACTAAAGTGGTATTTGGTATATTTTGATTAATAAGCACAGCAGCTTCAAATGTATTTTCTACAATTGACCAATTTTGTGTAAATATAAGCGGAGTATCAAGTTTCATGCGACCAATTTTTGCAGTTGTTTTACCATAAGTACCAGCAATCCATGCGGTGTTTACAATGTAACTATCAGTTGTTCCAGCTCCTGCTTGATCCCAAGTATTAGCAACAAGTTGTTGTTGAAGTCCAAGTGAGCTAAGCGCTGTCATACTTGCACCAGCTGAGATACCTTTTGTAAGGTCAGTTGTAAGACCTAAATGTAAAGCTGCTTGACCAGCAGAATTTCTAGCTCCAAATATACCTTCGTTTTGTGCATTATTATTTGTATTTGTACTGTAGTACAACTTTGCATTACCTGCAACTTTAACATGACTTATAGCAAAAGCAGATGTACCTACTAGTACTGCTGCAATTAAACTTAATTTAACTAATTTCATCTATTTTCCTTTGAATAAAGTGTGACTTTATTTATTTTTTTCGACCGTAATTATAACACGTATTGCTTAAACTTTTATTTAAGGGTACCTCTCATAACACTAATATTCTCGACATTATAGCAGATGAATTAATTCAAGGCAAAATTATAGTATAATGTCACTTTAGGAGATAAATATGAAAAGTGTAAAATGGGCAATTTTTTACAGCAGTATAGTAGTTATGATATCTGGATGTAGCCAAGCGACAGTAAGTCCATCTCAAAACAAAGCATTATCAGCGATATCACCATCAGTTAAGAGCAGTAAAAATAAATTTATGCAAAAATCATTAAATAGATGGCTAAAAAAAGATTGGACGCCAATCATTGATAAAAATTCAACTCTTAAGATGATTGATAAAAAGAAAGATAGGCCTTTTAAACTTCAAGAATATGTCAATAAAACTGAATATTATCTAAAACATAAACCAAAGTCAAAACAACTATCAAATGTACAAAAACTAAATAAATTACCAGTTATAGGAACACATTAGTCTCCTATTTCTTGCTATCCCAACACAAGACTGCTTTGTTAAATTCATCTTTAGTGACTGCTGCCATTCCCATGATATTATACCCACTATCTACATAATGAACCTCGCCTGTCACTCCAGAACTTAAATCACTAAGTAAATACATAGCAGAATTTCCAACTTGAGTGGTTGTAACATTTCTCTTAAGTGGTGCGTTTGCCTCGTTCCATGAAAGTATCTGTTTAAAATCACCAATTCCGGCAGCTGCAAGTGTGCGAATTGGTCCAGCTGAGATGGCATTTACTCTTTGACCTTTTTCACCAAGTTCAACTGCCATATATCTAATAGTTGCTTCAAGAGCAGCTTTTGCTACACCCATTACATTATAATTTGAGACATATTTTGGACCACCTAAATAACTAAGTGTTAAAATTGAAGCATCATCACTTAAAATACTCTCAAGACGGTTGGTTAAATCAATGAGTGAATATACCGAAATATTTAATGCAATATCAAACGCACTCTTGGTTGTTTTCATAAAGGGCTCGCTTAATGCCTCTTTTGGTGCAAAAGCAACAGAATGAACTAAAAAATCTATCTCCCCAAAATCAGCTTTAATCTTTGAAGCTATACCATCCATATGCTCTTCGTTTGCTACATCTAGCTCATAAATAGTACTACTTCCAAACTCTTTTGCTATTGGCTCAACACGTTTTTTTAGTGCATCATTAAGGTATGTAAATGCTAACTCAGCACCCTGCTCGCTACACGCTTTTGCTATACCATAAGCTATTGATTTATCATTTGCTAGACCTACTATTAAGCCTTTTTTGCCTTTCATTACCATTTAATTCTCTCCTATTATTAATTTTGTGTTGAGTATCTAGTCATAGAGCAAAAATCATTCACGTTCAACGCTCCGCTTCCAACTAATACGCCATCTACATTTGGCAGTGATATTACCTCTTTTATATTATTTACTTTTACGCTTCCACCATAAAGCAAAGGAGCTTTACATGTAACGCGAAGTTCGAGGTGTAAATCAGCTATCTCTTCATTTGATGGAAGATGTCCTGAGCCTATTGCCCAAACTGGCTCATATGCTAAAATAAGATTTTCATATTGCAAATCTACGCCTTGTAGTTGCGTATGAATATATTTCATCATGTTGGCTTTACCTTTTTCACGTATCTCTTTAGGCTCACCTATACAAAAAACTATTTTATATCCTAAATTTTTAAAATACTGAAATTTTTGTGCTATTAATTCTTGACTTTCATGTAAAATATGGCGTCTTTCGCTATGACCAATTAATATTGTTTTTATGTTAAATTCATCTAATTGCTGAGTTCCTGTCTCACCTGTAAATGCACCATTTACCGTTGGATAGGCATTTTGTGCACCAATTATAATATCAGTATTAAAATTATCTAATGCCGTAGGAGTTGGAAAAACTATAATCTCATTAGTAGTAGGATTACTTTGTAAAAACTTTTGAATCGATAAAACATACTCTTTTGTATGTTTGCGTGTAAAGTTAGTTTTTAAATTTGTAGCTATTATCATAATATCTCTTTTGTTTTCATAAGTGGCTTAACACCTGGCAATGTTTTACCTTCAATCAATTCAAGCGATGCACCACCTCCAGTCGAGATAAATGTTATCTCATCATCAAGACCTAATCTTTGAATCAAATCAGCAGTATCTCCACCACCAATTACAGTAGTAGCATAACTATCAGCCACATAGTGAGCCATTTTATTAGAACCACGCGCAAAACGATCCATCTCATAAACACCCATAGGGCCGTTCCATAAAACTGTTTGTACATTACTTAAAGCCTCTCCATAAAGACGTACCGTAGCTGGTCCAATGTCAAGACCCATCCAGTTATCTGGAATCTCTTGTGAAGTGACTGCTTTACTCACTGCTTCGATATCAAACTTTTCAGCTACAATAATATCTACTGGTAGATAAAATTTCACCCCAAGTTTTTTTGCCTCATTCATGATGTGTCCAGCTTCTTCAAGTAAGTCATCTTCAACCAACGATGCACCGATATTATAGCCTAGTTTTTTCAAAAATGTAAAAGCCATACCCCCACCTATTAGTATCTTATCAACACGTGGTAAAAGATTTATAAGAGCTTTAAGTTTTCCTGAAACTTTGCTTCCGCCAACTATAGCAACAAAAGGACGCGATGGTTTTTTCATCAGTGTGTTAAAAAATTGTATCTCTTTTTGAAGTAAAAAACCAGCTGCCTTGTTATTTGCACCAAAGAAATGAGTAATTCCTTCAACTGATGCATGAGCACGGTGTGATACACCAAAAGCATCATTAATATAAACATCTGCCATAGAAGCTAACTTGCCAGCTAAATTTTTATCATTTTTTATCTCATCTTTTTCAAAACGTAAATTTTCAAGCAATAATATCTCATGAGATTGTAAATTTTTAGCTTTTATCAGTGCATCATGTCCAACTATATCTTTAGCAAAAATAATATCTTGCTTTAAAAGTGCATGCAAGCGTCTTTTAATTGGTGCCATTGAATATTTTGTATCAACTCTGCCTTGTGGACGACCTAAATGAGAAGCTAAAATAACAGCACAATCTTGATCTAAACAGTACTTTATAGTTGAAATTGCCGCACGGATACGTCTATCATCTGTAATATTATTATACTCATCCATTGGAACATTAAAATCGCATCTAATAAAAACTTTTTTATTTGCTAAATCTATATCTTTTATACTTAATAATTCCACTTTAGTCCTTTCTTGTTATGTATAATGCCATCTCTATTAATCGATTAGAATATCCCCATTCGTTATCATACCATGCCATTATTTTTATCATATTTTTACCAATTACTTGAATTAAATCATCTGCTACTATCGCACTATATGTTGAATTTACAAAATCTTGTGAAACACGCATCTGTTCATCAATTAATAAAATACCTTTTAGTTTTTTATTTGCAGCTTGTTTTAATACCATGCTTATATGCTGTTTTGTAACATCTGTTTTTAAGATTAAATTCAAATCCATCATCGACACATCAGGTATTGGTACACGTACACTTTGACCATGGAGCTTGCCTGCTAATTTTGGTAATACACGACTAATTGCCTTAGCTGCTCCTGTTGAAGTTGGTATCATATTTATCGCTGCTGCACGAGTACGACGTATATCTTTATGATGTCTTGCATCTAAAATATTTTGATCATTAGTATAAGAATGAATGGTTGTCATTAGACCTTTTTCAATACCAAAATTATCATCAATAATCTTTGCAATTGGAGCTAAACAATTAGTGGTGCAAGATGCGTTTGAGATGATATCTTGCCCTTTATATTCATGCTCATTTACGCCTAAAATAAATGTTGGTGTTGTTTCATCTTTAGTTGGTGCTGAAAATATAACGTTTTTGATACCATTTTGTATATAAAATTTTGCGTCATCATATTTTAAAAACAGTCCCGTACACTCTATTACAAGCTCTGCACCACTTTTTTTAAAATCTATCTCTTTTGGATGATTTTTGTGGGAAATTCTTATTTTATTTGTATTAACTTTAATATAATCATCATTAATTATCTCAACATCTTGATTAAAACTACCATGCACAGAATCGTGAACTAATAGATAAACCATCATATCAACATCCATAACATCATTAATTGCCACTAATTCAACATCTGCATGTAAAGTTATCAAACGAGCAATACTACGTCCTATTCGCCCAAATCCATTGATTGCTATTTTAAGCGACATTACTTTCCTTGTCTTAAAGTTAGGACGATTTTAACAAAATCTTGCTATAATTTTGATTAAATGAAAAATATAGCTCTTTTTGGTGGCTCTTTCGTTAACGATACCAGTATCGCCAACAAAAGTCTGCCTTGAAACTAAATCTTTTAAAAATTGTTAAATATGACATTTATTATAGTCTGACACTTAAATAAGAGAAAAAATGGATACAAATTTATTATCAAAATCAGTTGCTAAGGCAATAAAACAATTTTACAAGGAAACTCATTGAAAGAGAGAATAAAAAAAATATCTAATGTTTTAGATACAAACAAGGCTGAGGCTATAGAGGTTTTTGATTTAAGAGATAGAGATTATTTTGTAGATTATGCTGTTATAGCATCTTCACGTGGTGAGCGTCACACAGAGGCACTTTTAGATTATCTTAAAAATGAATTAAAACCACAAGAAGATTTTTTACATGTAGATAAAAGTGGAGATTGGATTGTTGTTGATTTAGGTGATGTTCTTATACATATCATGACTCCTGAATTTCGTATAAAATATGATATGAAAAGTTTTTTGACAAACTTGTCACAAGCACAATAAATAGATTTAAGAGCATAAATATAGCCATCTAATAGCAAACTTACTAAAATAAATCTTTACTTATTTTAGAAAATACTTACTGATGTTACGCACTATAATGGACAAAGCCCATGATAAATAAGAGACCATAAATAACTTCAAACTCAAGGAGAAGTCGCCACGTTCAAATTCAGTTAACAATGATACCAATAGTAACAATTTTTCTAATATTTATTGCATTTTAGAAGCTTACTGAGAGTTAAAATTTTCATCATATTTTCTATTGTTATTATACAGAGAATGTGCTAGAAGAATTATTTTTCGCATCACTGCAATTTGTGCCAAGGTCGAATGTTTCCTTTTTGCTTTTAGTCGATCATGGACTGCTTTGAAGTTTTTGTCATGTTAAATAGCACTTATTGTTGCCATAAAAAGGGTACCGCTTCGGTCTTGAATCTAAACCTTTTAAATACTGTTGGCTATGAAGTTATTTATGGTTTCTTACTTATATACCGATGCATTACTTCTAACGAAAACTCTTCAAATAGTATAGAGTAAAAATTCCGATAAGAAGAACATACGAGTTAAGACAGCTATACTGCGTTAAAAAACCTTGATTTTATAAGAAGGTAGTTTTTTATAAAAGTACATAAGGTCAGTTATTGATAGAAATAAATATAATAATTTATTGATAATCATTCTCATAGCTATTGACATCTCAATAAAATTATATTACAATTCTAAAAACAGATAATGATAATAAATATTATTATCTGTTAAAAAGGATTAAAGATATGAAAAAAACAAGATTGCCATTAGCCTTATGTTCTTGGTTGATCATAAATAGTGTAGCATTTGCTAATACAGATATAAAAACATTACAACAAGAGATAAAGCAACTAAAAGAAACTACAAATTCGCTTATAGATGAAATAAGTGATCTAAAAACAGGTTTTAATTATACGACTGTTAATACTAAAAAGTTTTATAGTGGTCTTGGTAGCGCTGCTTCAAAAGTTTATTATTCAAAATCTCCTCTTAGTATTGGAGGATATGGCGAGATATATTATTCTAATACAAGAAGCGATAAAAATAGCTCTTCACAAACACAAGTAAAAAGATTTGTAACATATATCGGCTATAGATTTAATGATAATATCATTTTAAACACAGAAATAGAATACGAAGGTGGAGGAGTCACTGCTAGCGGTGGGGGTGATGAAATCACAGTAGAGTTTATGTACCTTGATTTTTTACTAAATAAACATTTCAATATTAGAGCTGGTAATTTTTTGATGCCTGTTGGTTTGTTTAATCAAAAACATGAGCCAGTACTCTTTACAACGGTTCAGCGTCCATCAACAGCAAAATATCTTATTCCAACTACTTGGAACGAAAGTGGTATTATGGCTTATGGAAGTATAATAGATGGAATTAGATACAAATTGGCTTTAACAAGTGCTCTTCAAACTTCGGTAAATGGTGACAAATGGATAAGAAACGGACGTGGTGGCTCATCTGTTGTTACAGACCCCACACTCGCAATAATAGCAAGGCTTGATTATACCGCAATTAATGGTCTCTTAATTGGTGCGTCAACTTACTATGCACCAAACTCTACAACTACATATTCGATCATTAAAACAAATTCTAATATATTTATGTATGATATTCATCTTGATTATAAAAATAATGGCTTTAGAGCTTATGGAGTTTATACAAAGACTGTCCGCTCTAATAGTTCCAAAATAGCAACAAATACGGGTGCACAATATGTAGCAAAAGAAGGAAGTGGTGGATATATTAATCTTGGGTACAATCTTTTAGCATTAACCTCATCTAAATACTCTATGCCACTATTTATCCAATATGAGAACTATAATCCTCAACGAAAGGTATCATCTAGTATATATTCATTTAATTCTACTAGCACAACAACAATTGGGATAAATTTCTTTCCTCAAGATCAAGTTGTATTGAAAGTTGATTATGCGATGAGCAAGCAGGGTGGAATCGATGCTAATACGGCAAGTGCCTCTATTGGCTTTATATTTTAGGAGTTAAAATGTATAAATATATCTTACTCTTTTTACTTATCATATCTCATTTAAATGCAAAAGTTCTTATATCTCCGATAGAAGCTATGAAAGAAAATTTTATTAACAATGCACAAATTAGTAAAAAAAATATTTTATTAAGCAACTCTATTGCTACTAAAATACAGCAAGACGCGCAAGAAAGATTAACTACTAAAATATACAGAATTTATATTGCTAAAAAAAATGGTAAGATTCTTGGTTATGGTATTCTTATTAATAAAAAAGTACGCTCAAAGAATGCCGTTGTTTTATATTTGATATCAAACGGCATACTTCAAGATATAGAAATTATTGCATTTAATGAATCACGAGAATATCTTCCAACAAAAATGTGGAACTCTCAATTTAAAAATATTTCAACAAAAAAAATGTTAAAATTATCTCGAAATATCGTAACAATTACAGGTGCTACACTTAGTGCTAGAAGCGTAACAAATGGCTCTAGAATAGCATTTGCGATATATAATAAAATAATTAAAGGCAAATAATTGCGTTTTACACTTGTAAAAAAAGATAGTACGATAAAACCAATATTAATTGGCTTGCTTAGTTTTACTATAATATATTTAATTTCAGATGTTTTTGTAAAATATAGCTCTTTTGGTATCTTTAAAGAACAAATCAAAATAACTCTCTTTGGAAATAAAGAGCAATTTATAGAAGCACTTCCTAAATCATCATTTTTAGAATTTATACATATAGAAATTTTTTTTATTATGATGATTACTTTAACGATAAGCGCTGTCTTTATAAGAGTTTCCAATAATAAAAAAAATGCAAGTCTTATCTCTAGCATGATGATGATAACTGCTCTCATCTCTTTAATAACCTTAGCCTTATCATTTTTTATATCTGGAATTTTTATTGATACATATGTTGCTACTTTTTTATTATGGCATCTGATTGCATTTTTTATAAGTTTTTATTGTTTATGGAGATTATCTTTTGCAAAATGCTTATAAATATTCAATAATATTTTTTTTAATATTTTCTATATTACTGCTTATTAGTGGCTTTTTATTATTTGAAAATAAAATTGGATTCTCTTATCAGGATATATTAAATTATTATCTCGGTAATCGAAATAAATTTATAGCCGCTAAATCACTGAGTGGCATTTTAAAGATAATATTACCACATATTTTTGCTTTTGGATTATTTACTATGGTGATATTACATTTTTTAATCTTTACAAAATATCATTTATCAAAATTTACAAAGATTATGATATATTTAACATTTTTTACAACATTTATAGAACTTTTTTCACCATTTTTTATTATATATGGTTTTAAATTTTTTGCTTACTTAAAACTTATAGGTTTTTTTACATTTGAGAGTATAATAATTTGGATATCATGGGTACTATTTAGCAGTATAATTAATGACTAGATGTTGGACAAACTGATTTATATTTTTACTAATAATCAATTTGTTATTTGACTCTAAGATGATATAGGCAATATTTTTTATACTTAAGAATTTATATGCCTTTTGCTTTGGCATAACGCTCACAGCAGTAGCATAAGCATCAAGATAACTATTTGGTAATTGTGAAATTAATGTAACAGATATAAAATTTAACTCAGATAATTTTGTTTTTGGATTAATTAAATGGTTATTTTGTACGCTCTTTACATAATGATTATAGTTTCCACTTGTGCTAATACCCATATTTTTCATACTAAATGAGATAAGTGGGATGGTTGAAAATGGATTATTTATATGTATCTTGCAAATACCAATACATCTAATATCTCCGCTAAATGCTATAATGGCATGTTTTATATCATGCTGTTTATAAAACTTTACAATACGATCAATACCAAATCCTTTTCCCATGCCTCCAAGATCAATTTTTATATTATTTCTCAAATATGCCTCTTTTTTATTAAAACTTAACCCTTGTATAGAAACATTTGCATGGTTTAAATCTTTTTTTGATGCAATTCTTTGCTTATTCCCAAATCTGTATAAATCCTTTGTAATTTTACCAATAGCTATATCAAAATAACCATTTGTTTGTTTATAGAATTTTAAACTAAGCATCAATGCTTTGTAGCTATAATGATTTAGTCTGGCTTTTTTATAATGATTTAACTTATATATTGGTGAGGTTTTCTTAAATGATGATATAGAAGTTTCAATTTTTTTTATCAATCTAAAAGAGGGATGTAAAATAGATATATCTTTTTTATCTAGTTTTATGGTTACAAAAGTACCCATAAGCACCCTTGAGCGTACTATCATAGTGGCGTTAAGATGACTATAAAAAATTATTAATAGACTAACAATAACATTACTTTTAAGTATATTGCTAATCATACCATGCATTTGTGATTATCATTCTATCGTCATCAAATATTTTTATCTTGAATGCTTCTGTGCATTTTGAATTTTCAATATCATAAATAACCATTTGGAATATCTTTTTACAATTTTTTGGTATATCAAAATGTGTTTTTACACCAGTTAAAAAAGATTGTAACGGTGCTTTTTCATCCATGCCAATTACATTATCACGACATCCAGTGAGTCCAATATCCGTTAAATAGGCAGTACCTTGCACGATATGTAAATCATCACTGCTTACATGTGTATGAGTACCGCAAATTACGCTTACCTTACCTGATAATTCCATCATAAGAGCTCGTTTTTCACTTGTTGCTTCTGCATGAAAATCAATAAAAATATTTTTTATCCCTTTTACATGTAATTCATTAACACTATCTCTAGCACATAAGAGTGCATTGTTTAAATGTGGCATTGCGTAATGCCCCAAGAGATTTAAAATAGCTAACTTTTCACCATTTATCTCATAAATTTTAAGTCCAGTTCCTGGAACTTCTTTTGGATAATTGTGAGGACGTAGAAGTTCATAAATATCAAAAAGCTCATAAATATCTTTTTTATCAAAAGAATGATTGCCACCTGTCATCACATCTATTCCAGATTCAAAAAGCTCTTTTGCATTTTTTTTTGTTAATCCAAAACCATGAGAAACATTTTCATAATTTGCAATAATAAAATCAAGATTATACTCATGACGCAATCTCTTTAAATGCATCAATACCATATTTCGACCGGGACGACCTACAATATCACCAATAAAAGCTATTTTCATTTTCTTAGATACTCCAAACTTTTTTTAATGATATCATCATCATCCTTGCTATTTGCAGTTATTGTTATCTTCGTATCATCAACATAAATAAAAGTGATATTTTGAGCATATGATGATACTATTTTTATCTTTTTTTTCAAACTCAAAATCTTAATAACCATGAGTTCAAAAAACTGCTTAGTTGGTTCGTCTAAAGTTCCAAATCTATCTATCACCTCTTCTTCTAATTCATATATTTTTATCACCTCTTGTGCTTGGGATAAACGTCTATATAAATCGAGTCGCAATCTATCTTCATTAACTACCATTTGTGAAATATATGCACTAATTGCTAATTTTATATCTACTTTGGCACGTTTTTCATCTTTTTTATTACTAAGTTCTTTAATGGCATCTTCTAGCATTTTTAAATAAAGACAATAGCCAATATTTTTAATATGTCCACTTTGGGCATCACCTACTAAATTGCCTCCGCCTCTTATCTCAAGGTCATGATAAGCTAGCACCGAGCCACTTCCTAAAAATGAATTAGATTCTAATGCAACAAGACGCTTTTTTGCTTCGTCTGTAATATTTTCTTTATCTTCAACCACAAAAAAAGCAAATCCCTCAACACTCCCACGTCCAACACGACCCCTGAGCTGGTGTAAATCAGCAATTCCAAATCTATCAGCTCCATCAACTATCATGGTATTTACACGTGGCATATGAATACCTGATTCTATGATAGAAGTAGCTAGCATCAGATCATATTCACCATTTTCAAACTTTAATAACTCTTTTTCAGTAACAGCAGCAGAGATCTTAGAATGTAATATTATAATTTTAAGTTCTGGTAAAATAGCTTTTAATTCGCCATATTTAATTATCATATTATCAATACGATTATGTACATAAAATATCTGGCCACCGCGACGTATTTCACGTAAAATCACCTCTTTTATTAGTTTATCATCATAATTTTTTACAAACGTTCTAACATCTTGGCGCTCAAGTGGTGGTGTTTGTAAAACACTCATAGTTTTAATCGAGCTTAATGCTTGATTTAATGAACGAGGGATTGGAGTTGCACTCATACTTAACATGTGAATATTTTTATATAATTCTTTAATTTTCTCTTTTTGCTTTACCCCAAATTTATGCTCTTCATCTACAATAACCAAGCCTAGTTTTTTAAATACTACATTAAATATTGCATGAGTGCCTATAACGACATCAATTGAACCGTCTTTTAAAGAGATTAAAGTATTATTTTTTTCTTTTGTTGATATAAATCTATCAAGTTTTGCAACTCTTAAGCCAAAATCATTAAATCTTTGCACCAAAGACTTAAAATGTTGTGAGCTCAGAAGTGTTGTTGGGACAATTAATGCACTCTGATACCCTGATTTATATGTAGCGTAAATAGCATTCATAGCAACTTCTGTTTTACCAAAGCCAACATCACCACTTAAAAGTTTATCCATAATATGTCTAGATGAAAGCTCTTGTAAAATTTCATTTATTGCCTGAGTTTGGTCATCTGTGTAATTAAAACCAGCTAGTAGTTGAAACTCTTTTATAAGACTTGATTCAATCTTAATCACAGGAGCTTTAATTAATGCCCTTGTAGCTGCCGTATTTATGATACTTGAGGCTATCTCAAAAAGTTTCGTTTTTACCTTGTCTTTTAATTTTGCAAAACTACCGCGTCCCAATCTGTCTAAGATAGGTAAAGAACCTCCACTTGCTATATACCTATCAATATATTCTAAATTTTCAACAGGAAGCAAAACTTTATCATCACCAATATAACTAATAGTTATAAAGTCTTTTACACCGCCTAAGATTTCCATCTGCTGAATCTCTTTAAAAATTCCAACACCATACTCTTCATGAACTATATAATCGCCAGACTTTAAATCATCTAACAAAATAGAGGTTTTTCTGTGTCTTCGTTTTTTCTGAGTTTTATTGAGTGAGATTATTAATTCATTATCAGATATTAAATTTATAATTACTGGACTATATTTAACTTCAATATTTTTTAAATTAAAAAGCCCCATCTGCTTGACTTGTGATTCATTTGAGGCTATTAATGTAATTTGTTTATTTTTATGTACTTGTAATAATATTTTAATATCTGTTGGTATTAATAATTTATATTTTTTTGCTTGTGGCAATATTTTAAAATTAAAAAATTCTCGTAGTATCTGTGGTTCATTTAAAGCAAAAGATTCTTCTACTAAGGCACTTAAATTAGACGAAGTTAAAATATTTTTATTTTTTAAAAAATTAATAGATAAATCATCCAAATGCCAAAAGCCAAGAGAAATAATATCTTTTATGAAACTATCATTTTTACTATTTTCTATTCTTTTATTTAAATCGTCATACTCCTTTTCGTCTAAAGAGCAAAAAGCACTTGTAATTTCGACAAATTCGAGCTCTTCACTAATAGTTCTTTGAGTGATAATATCAAACTCTTTAATCTGTTCTATTAAATTATCAAATAAAGAAATTCTTATTGGATTTGTAAGAGATGGTATAAAAATATCAATAATATCACCACGAAAAGATATTTCACCCTCCATTTGAATTATATCTACAAATTCATATCCCCAAAAAAGCATCTTTTTTTTAAATATTTTTAGATCAACAGTAGCGCCAAACTCTAATGTATATGACTGTAGATGATTAATATCTGGTAATTTAAACAGCAATGTTTTAAGTGGCGATATGATAATGGGCTTTTTTTTACTATTGTAATAAATTCTAAGTGTATTAAAAAGCTCAAATAATTCTTTAGTAAATGAACGTAAATCATCACCAAATCTAGCTCTAAAATCTGGAAAAATAACGTATTCATACTCAAAAAATTGTACAATATCTGCTAATGACCGTGCTTCTTTTAAATCTTTAGTAACTAAAATATCTAAAGATTTTATTTTTGATGTTTTACAGTACTCAAATAAATGTTCTTGTGACAACGTTTACCCTACTTTTTTTAATATTATTTAGCAACATCTTTAATTTTACTATCTCCCTCAAAAATGCCCTTTTCTTCGATTATTAACTCATGTGAAATAACTGTTCCTATAATATGACCTTGTGATTTAATCTCAACTCTATTTGCATCAATTACGCCCTCTATCTTCCCTTGAATAATCACACTTTTAGCAAATATCTCACCTTTAATATGACCATTTTTACCAATATGAACATTATTTTGAGATTTGATTATTCCGTCAATATCTCCATCTACATACAAACTACATGTAAGATCTATTTCACCTTTAATTGAAGCGCCGATAGTGACAATGGTCGTGTTGGTACTATTATCTTTAGACTTGACATCATCGTTAGTAAAGATTGCCATGATACGTGTCTCTCCTTTTTAAAAATTTCTTTATAATTTCTAACATTCCATTTTATAAACCAAAATGGATTTAAAGCTCTTTGGACAAATCTTATCTCATAATGCAGATGCGGTCCGTTACTTAATCCTGTATCTCCTGTATATCCTATTATTTGTCCCTTTTTTATAAATTCGCCTGATTTTACCACAATCTTATGCAGATGTCCAAAATATGTTTGAAATCCATAACCATTATCCATGATAATTAGCCGTCCATAGCCGCTTTTTTTATTATATGCCGCATATTCAATCACACCATTTGCAGTAGCATGGATAGGAGTATTTACAGAAGCTCTTAAATCATCACCTTCATGAAATTCCTTGACATGTAGAATTGGATTTATACGAAAACCAAATTTACTAGTTATTCCTCTATAAACAACTGGAGATCCATTTGGTACAAATCTCATAAGCAGTGCGATTTGTTGTGATGTTGCATTGGTTAAATCTGCTCTTTTATTTAATGGCAATGATGGATTTAGATTTAAGCCTATAAGAGTTTGAATATTATTTAGCTTGTCTGATATTAACCCTAATTCCTGCTTTTTTTTATTAATAGTATTTTGTTTTTTTGTTATTAGCCACTTTAATCGTAAATTATGTTTATCTAATTTTTCATATGCCTTTTGCATATTATTTTTTTTAATTTGTAATAAGTTTAATTGATAATTCAAATATATTACCGTCATGGTGGTAATTAAAATAAAACCTATTAAAAAAGTAGCTGCATAAATTGAGAGTTTTTTAACAAATTTATGTAAATTTATCTGCTTAAAATTATTATCATCATGAATAGTAATTGTAAAATTATTGCTCAATTAGACTCCTTATAATGTTTTAAAAATCTATTAGCAACAAGAAAAGAACCAAAAACAAGATAATCTTCATCTGGTTTTATATGGCTAAATATATCATATTGTATTTTTAATTTTTTAAGAGATTTCATTAAAATATCAGTAGAAATTACTCTTTTATCATCAATTTCCAAAATTTTTACACTTGATATAATTGGCTTTAAAATTGATAAAATTTGTGTATAATTTTTATCTTGATAGCTATTATAAATCAATATAATTTTTTTATTTTTAAAAATATCTAAAATTGCCCTTGCTGCTAATTCATTATGTCCCACATCAAGATATATATTTGGGGCAATTTTACTAGCTCTTCCAAATAAAAAAGCATTTTTAAAATCATCAATTGTTATTTTAAATCCAAGCTCATGTATGGCACTTATAGCTAGCATTAAATTATCTTTTAAATAATTATTAATATTTAATTTTTTTGCAATTTCAAGTGATGTTGGTATCTTATCAATATCTTTTAAATAGATTAAAATATTATTATTTTTATAAGATATCTCTCGTGCAATATCATAAACTTCTAAATGTTTTTGATAGCCTACAATAGTTGTATTTGACATAATATTTAATTTTGTAGTAGCGATACTATTGATGCTGTTACCCAGTAAATCTTGATGGTCAAAATCTATCGGAGTTACTAGTGTTAATTTTTTATCAAATACAGCTGTCGCGTCATGTTCTCCACCTAAACCAGCTTCAAGTATTATGTAATCGCAATTTTTAAAAACTAAAATCGACAACAACGTTGTATATTCAAAATAACTAAGAACTTGTGCATCTTCATCTTTTAGCATAAATAAAAGCCTCAAATGTGCGTCTTCAAGCTCTTTATCAGTTGCATCATTGCCGTTTATCCAGATACGTTCATTAAATTTTAATATATGAGGAGAGCTGTAATGTCCAACCTTATAACCCTTGTTATATAAAGCGGTCGCTAAAAATCGTCCAGTTGTACCTTTTGCATTTGTACCTATTATATGAATAATTTCACCATATTTGAGTTGTTTTTTAATTTTATTATAAATACGAGGCATTCTAGTTATATCAATTTTACTATAATATAATGGTTTTAATGCTAAAAAATCTTCCAGACTTTTATTATGATGATTCAACTCTGTTTCTTCCATTATTTTTTGCTAAATAAAGATATTCATCTGCTGAATTAATAGTTTGTGCTTGTGAAGCAAAACTCACTCTTTGTGCTACACCAGCACTAACTGTTAAATCTATTCTTTGATCTTTATAAATAAACTTTGCTCCTCTTACATGTGATACAACTTTTTGTGCAAACTTATTAGCGTTTGATAGATCTGTTTGAGTAAGAATTGCCATAAATTCTTCACCTCCAAAACGACCAATAACATCCACTGTCCTTGAAGCATCTTTTAAGATCTTTGCAAACGATACCAAGATAATATCACCAGCCTCATGTCCATATGTATCATTAACTTTTTTAAAGTGATCAATATCAAACATAACAATTGAATAATTTCTTTCGTACCTATCAAATTCGCTCTCTTTAATTTTTAAAAAATTATCTAATGCTCGCTTATTATAAAGCTTGGTTAAAAAATCATATTGTGCTTCTTTTTTTGCATCTTTTAGCTCATTCTCTAAATTTTCTATTTTTTTGCTTAAGGCTTTAGCTTGTGTATTTTGTATTTGTGCGGTTTTACTTAATGATGCCGTACTTTCTTCTAAAGCTATCGCGATTGTATATAATTTTTGATGTGCGGTTTTAAAATCTATCTCTTTTTTATGATTATAATTTTCCAATTCATGCTTTATAGCTTTGATATCAAAATTTGATTGATCAGATTGCTCAATAATTCCAATTAATTGCATGGATAATTTATCCAAAATATTATCGAGTGATTGCACCATTAATTGTAAATTATTTTTATCTAAAAGAATACGAGTTTTAATAGCCGCGGCTATATCATTTTGAACACTTTTTGATGTTATCATCTCTGGATTATCTCGTAAAGTCTGACTTACATTGGCTATTTTGTCATTTACACTTGATGCGATAGATGGCATAAGTGAAGCTATCATTAATGATGAAATAGCTTTAAAATCAATCTCTTTTTTAGCAAATTTATCTAGTTGTATATTATTAATCATTTGTGATAAATCTGATTTTATAATCTTAGTAATAGGTCTTAATTTTTGTAAAAAAGTATCATCATAAATTGTTAAAAAATTTATCCAATATTGTCTAAAAGTATTAAACTGTTCTTTGGATATATTTGGTCTTTTGAATAATTCTTTTGTTTGTTTTGCTAATTTTGATATCTCTTTATTGTGTAGAACTTCGACAACATCGAGTATTCTTAATACTAAAAGATTTGTTGATTCAAGCATTGTTGTACAATTACTAGGATTTAGACGATTTAGTTTTGATATTAAATATCTTATTAGCTCTTGTTCTGATCGTAAATGATACTGCTTTAGTTCTTCTTGATAATTTTTATTTAATGTTTTAGCATATTTATCTACTTGATTACAATCATCTATAATAATACCTGCTTTTTTTGCCTCTTTGCAAAAAGCCTCTAAGTAAACATCTGGTGTTAAAAGTTTATTTTCTGCTTTTAACCTTTGAATTGCCTGTTTAATAATAGCATTAATTGTCATGTTTTACCTTTCTTGCACCAACGGCTGAGATTTGTGCAACAAATGCAGAAATTGCCTTTGAAACACTATTGTTTATTGCTGCTCGGCGTATCTGATCAGATATAATAGCATTTGGTTCAATCGAAAAATCATAGATACCACTCTCTTTATATGTTTTTGTAATATTTTGATGAGTTATAGTTACTGATAAGACAGTATGCATTCTATAGCTTATCACATAACCATTGGCATTATATTGTATCGGAGAATAACCTACACTTGCCAATTTCACTACCAAATGTGTTGACGCATCAGCATAACTTGTTAATTTTGTTCTAAAATTTTCGATAACTGCACGATTTACTGCATCTTTAATTATAACAGTATTTTGAGGATTGATGGCTGAGATAATAATTTTCACACTAACAGCATTGCCCATTACAATTTGTGCACTCTTAGAACTTGGTGCATACCCACAACCATTCATTAAGATAATAAAAAATATTGATATAATTAATCTCTCTCTTATTTCTCTTATATGTAACACACATCATCCTTTGATAACAATATTTACAACTCTTTTTGGTACTACAATCTCTTTTATTATCTCTTTATTTTCTATCCATTTTATAACACTTTTTCTCGCAATAGCTAAAATCATCTCTTTATCAGCATTAATATTAACTTCAATTTCTGCACGTTTTTTACCATTAATTGATACTCCCATACTAATAATATCAACTTCAAAAACTTCATCTAAAACTTTTTGTGGCGTTAAGTTTTGTAAATTAAACAACTCTTTGCTTATCTGCCAACAAATATGTGGAGAAATAGGTTCTAAAATTGAACTAAGAATCCAATACCCTTCGCTCCAGATATCTTGATTTTCTTGTGTATTTAACGCGTTAATAGCCTCCATAACTCCAGCTATTACAATATTAAAAGTGTAACGCTCTTTATAAATATCATTATTTCTAACTAATGCCTCATAGACCTTTTTACGTGCAAATTTTTCCTTTTTGCTTAACTCATCGTGTTTAATAACAGGTATCATATCACACGCTTTTGCATTAATACTTTTACTATAAAAACGTTTTAAAAATCTAAATGCACCCTCCACAGCACTATCATTCCATTCTAGCTCCTGTGTTGGAGGTGCGGCAAATAAAATAAACAGCCTTGCAGTATCAGCTCCATATTTTTGTATCAATGCATCAGGATCAACTGTATTGCCTTTAGATTTACTCATTTTGGAGCCATCTTTTAACACCATGCCTTGTGTCAAAAGTTTTTTAAATGGCTCATTACTATCGATATAACCTAAATCTCGTAGTGCTTTTGTAAAAAACCTTGCATATAACAGATGTAATATAGCATGTTCTATTCCACCTATATAGTGGTCAACATCCATCCAATATGTAACTTCTTTTTTATCAAATGCTTTATCTTTTAAAATATTTTTTGAAGCAGTATAGCGTAAAAAATACCATGAAGACTCAACAAATGTATCCATAGTATCAGTTTCTTTAGTAGCTTTACCACCGCATTTTGGGCAAATACAATCTTTCCAAGTAGGATGATTTGCTATTGGATTACCTTCTGTATTAAAATCAACATCTTTTGGTAAAGTAATAGGTAAATTTTCTTTTTTTTGAGCAACTATACCGCAATTATCACAATGAATGAGCGGGATTGGTGTACCCCAATATCTTTGACGTGATATTCCCCAATCTTTTAAACGAAAATTTATCTTCCTTTGACCAAGTTTTTTTTCATCAAAATAATCACTAATTTTTTTGATAGCCTTAATTGAATAAAGTCCATTAAATTCCTGTGAATTACATAAAATTCCATCTTTAGTAAATGCTTTATTTGAAATTATCTCATTATTTTTGGGTTTAATTACCACTTTTATTGGTAAATTATATTTTTTAGCAAACTCGTAATCTCTCTCGTCATGTGCAGGAACCGCCATAACAGCTCCACTTCCATAATCTAAAAGAACAAAATTAGCAACCCACACTGGAATCAACTCTTTTGTCAATGGATGTATTACATTGATGTCTAAAGCAACACCCTGCTTATCTTTTTGTCGCTCTATTGAGCTTGTATTTTGCATTTTTTTAATTATTAAAATAGTGTTTTCATCTAATAATTTATTTTCTAACATGTAAGCAACTAAATCGTGTTCAGGTGCTAATGCAGTATAACTAACTCCATAAATTGTATCAAGACGTGTAGTAAAAACATTAAATTTATCGAAGTTGTTGCTTAAAAATTGTCTACTTTTATCATCAAGATATAGGTCAAATTCTAAACCTGTTGATTTGCCTATCCAATTTTCTTGCATGGTTAAAACCTGTTTTGGCCAACCGCCTTTTAAAAGTTCCAAATCATCTAAAAGCTCATTCGCATAATCGCTAATACGCAAATAATATTGATACATCTCTTTTTTTACAACCTGCGTTTCACATCTCCAACAGCATCCATCAACAACTTGTTCATTTGCTAAGACTGTTTTATCATGTGGGCACCAGTTTAAAAATCCTTTTTTACGATACAAAAGACCTTTATTAAACATGTCTATTATGAAGCCTTGTTCAAACTTTGTATATATTTCATCACTAGTTGCAAATTCACGCTCTTTTGAAAAAGACAAACCTAAATTTTTAAGTTCACCTTGCATGTAATTAATATTTTCATAAGTCCATTTTTTTGGATGAATATCATTTTTAATAGCTGCATTTTCTGCTGGCATTCCAAAACTGTCAAAGCCTATTGGATGCAATACATTAAAACCCTGTTGTCTATAATATCGTGCAAAAGCATCACCAATACTATAATTACGAACATGACCCATATGAAGTCGTCCGCTAGGAAATGGAAACATACTTAAAATATATTTTTTTTCTTTAGTTAAATCTGGGCTTGGCTCAAATGAGCCATTAAGTTGCCAATAAGTTTGCCATTTTTTTTCAATCTCTTTAAAATTATATTCTTTCATAATACTCTTTTGATATATTAAATCATTCCGCCCTCATATTGTGCGCGTAACTGTTTTTTTTCTAATTCACGTTTTTTCTTTTGTACTAATTTTTTACGATATTTCTTCATATCAAACTTAAACCATAGCAATATAGGTGATGCGATGAAAATAGATGAGTAAGTTCCCACTACAATACCGACTAGCATAGTAAATGAAAATGGACTGATAATTGCGCCACCAAAAAGATATAATGTTAATACAACTAAAAATGTTGTTAAAGATGTAAGAACTGTACGTGAAAGTGTACGAGTAATTGAATCATCAATTACCGATTGTAAATTATTATCTTTTGTCGTAACAATACCTTCGCGAATTCTATCAAAAACAATAATTGTATCATTTAGTGAATACCCTAGAAGTGTTAAAATTGCCGCTAAAACATCTAAATTTACATCAATATGAAACAGTGAAACCGCACCAAGTGCTATCGAGACATCATGCACTAAGGCTAAAACAGATGCAACTGCAAAACGCCATTCAAATCTAAAAGCAACATACACAAGAATACCTAGTATTGCAATAATAAGAGAGAGTATTCCTTTTTCTCTAAGTTCATTTCCAACTTTTGGTCCAACCATATCAACTCGTCTAATTTTAAAAACTCCACTACCTTTTAAAGCATTTGTAACAGTTGAAGCAATATTTTTTTCAATATTTCTTGATGCTGTTTTCATTCTTATAACAACTTCATCTGGTGAACCAAATTTTGTTATTGAAATATTTTGAAAGATAGGATTTTTATTTAAAATTTTTCGCATTTTTTGAATTGGTGCCACACCTTTATATCTCACTTGTACAATAGTTCCGCCTGCAAAATCTATACCATAATTTAAACCTCTTGTAGCTAATAAAATATAAGAGATGAGAATTAAACTAAGAGAGATGGCAATAGCTATTTTTGAACGCTTCATGAAATTAAATGAGCGTGAATATTTAAATATTTCCATTATCTAATCCTTAATTCCAAACCAAAAAAGGTTGTTTTTACTTTTTGTTATTCTTGCTTCTATTATTTGATATATTCCATGAGTACCTAAAATTGCTGTAATCATTGATGCTAAAATACCGATAGTCATGGTAATTGCAAAACCTTTGATTGTACCAGTTCCATAAACATATAACACAATTGCTGCAATTAGCGTTGTTATATTTGCATCTAAAATAGCTCGCATGGCGTTAGAATAGCCATTTTCAATTGCCTTTTTAACAGAATTTCCTTCTCTTAAAAGCTCTCTGATACGTTCATTAATAATAACGTTTGAATCAACTGCCATACCAACGGTTAATACAATACCAGCCATACCTGGTAGTGTTAAAGTAGCGCCAAATAAAGCCATCACAGCGATAATCAAAAATAAATTGCCAACAAGAGCAATATTTGCAATTAAGCCAGCAGCTCGGTAATAAAAAAGCATAAATAAAAATACAAGTATGAATCCACCAATTAATGCCATCATACTTTCTCTTATACTTTGTGCTCCCAAACTTGGTCCAACTGAGCGTTGTTCCATTATATAAACAGGTGCTGGAAGTGCTCCTGAGCGAAGAGCAATAGCTAAATCTTGAGCCCCATTTACAGTATAATCTCCGCTAATTTGACCATTTCCACCACCTATACGTTCGTTTATAACTGGTGCCGAATATACTTTATTATCTAAAACAATTGCTAAGTGATGACCTATATTTTTGCCCGTAAAATCTCCGAAAATCTGAGCACCCTCAGAATTAAGAGTAAAATCGATAACGGGACGATTACTTTTATCAAACGAAACTCTTGCATTTGTAAGCATTGAACCGTTTAAAATCGGTATCTCATTTACAAGATATTTAATTTTAGGATTTTTCGTATCTGGTAAAATGACATCGCCATAACTAGCTGCCACAGATGGAGTCATGTTATACACTTGGCTCGCATGACTCTCATCAACTGCCATAAGTTCAAGTTTTGCAGGGCGAGATATAAGTTTACGTGCGCGTTCCTCCTCAGCAATTGTTTTAATTCCTGGGAGTTCAACTAAAATATCATCTTTATTTTGTCTTTGAACTAATGGCTCAGCTAAGCCAAATTGATCTAGCCGATTACGTATAGTTTCAATGGCTTGTGAAATAGCTTGTTTTTTAATTTTTATAACTTTTTGCGGTGTTAAAGTTACACTAAAATTATTACCATTTTTTACAATTTTCATACCTTTTAATTTAGATAAAAATTTTGTTATATGTCTAGCATCATCGGAATCTAAAATCGAAAAAGATGCTGTTACATTTTGTATATTTAAATTATCAATCAAAATTTCATTTTGATTTGTATAATGTTTTATACTTGAAGCTATTGATTTTATACGTGAAATTGCCGCATCTTGTGTTTTTACACCAAGAAGCATTTGAAGACCACCTTGTAAATCAAGTCCAAGTGTAACTTTTGGACCATCTTTAGTGTGTGTCAAAGATGGAATTGATAATAAAATTCCAAATAACATCGCTGCTATAAAAATTACAAATCTATAATTAAGCTTCATCCTCATACTTTCTTGACACCGCGTCTTTTGTTAATTTTGCATTTGTATCTTTATCAATAATAATAGATAAAAATTTTTCTTCTACTTTTTTAATCTCAACTACTAGACCACCTGAAGTGACCACCTTGTCGCCTCTTTTTAAATCTGCCAGCATGGCTTTATGCAATTTTGACTGTTTTTGCTGTGGGCGAATAATTATGAAATACATAATTGCTACTAAAATAATAAACGGGAATATTTGACCTAATAACTCCATTTTGAACCTTTAAGAAATAAAATTACGTGATTATACAAAATATAAACATAAAGATAGATATAATTTCAGCATGAAAGAACATTTAATCATTAAAACTTCAATAAAAAATGATTTTTTTATAGGTTTATTCATCTCATTTTGCTTTTCTGCATTTATTTACATGGCATATTTCTCTTTTACATGTAAGATATGTAATACAATTTTTGCCCTCATTGCACTAGTTTTACTACTTTATTCATCAAAACGCTCTATTTTAGTTGGCGGTTTTTTTATAGGAATATTATGGTTTTATTGGATTAGTTTTAGTTTTAAATATTATAATCTTCATTGGATGGAACCTATTATTGTTGTTGGTTTTGGTATTATTTATATGCTTTTTTTTGGCATACTTGCGCTAACAAATAAGCCATATATTAGAGCTATCATTCTATTTTTACTAAGTTTTTTATCTCCTTTTCATTTTAATTGGATGAGAATTAAGTTGATTTTTGTAAATAGTTATCTTGGTGTTTATAATTATGATTTAGTTATTATTTTAGTAGCGCTGACTCTACCAAGTTTATTAAAAACTAAATACAGATATTTGGCTCTTTTTTTATTAGTATTTGCTATTTCATATGGCTATAAAAAACCTGCATTGCCTAATATTAGTATCGATTTAGTAACCACACATCTGCAACAAAATCAAAAATGGAAACCATCTAATTTACAAAAAATTATTAATAAAAATCTAAACTCAATTAACATGGCTATAAAAAAACATTATGATGTTGTTGTTTTGCCAGAATCAGCTTTTCCTATGTATCTGAATTTTCATCCTAAATTAATAGCTTATTTATTATATTTATCTCACAAAATAACCATAATAACAGGTACACTTTTATATCAAAATAAAAAAGAATATAATGTAACTTATATGTTTAAAAATGGTCAAAGTAAAATAGCAAAAAAGATGGTTTTGGTACCTTTTGGAGAATATATCCCATTGCCTAAATTCGCACAACATTGGATTAATAAGCTCTTTTTTAATGGAGCTAGTAATTTTGTAGCTGCAAAACATTCAACCGATTTTATAATCAATAAAATAAAATTTAGAAATGCGATTTGTTATGAAGCAACATCAATGCCACTATATAAAAATAATCCAAAATATATGATAGCAATCAGCAATAATGCTTGGTTTACACCGTCAATTGAACCAACACTACAATTATTGCTTATGAAGTATTATTCAAAAAAATATGGTACAATTATCTACCATTGTGCAAATATTGCAAAAACAGGTATTGTACGAGAATAAGGACTAAAATATGGAAATAGCAAAAAATGTGACACAATTAATAGGCAATACTCCTATGATTAACTTATCAAAAATCTCACAAAATGTTAGTGCAAATATCATAGCAAAATGTGAATTTTTAAATCCAACGGGTTCTGTTAAAGATAGAGCGGCATTTTCAATGTTGCAATCTGCATTAGATAACAAATTAATAGATAAAAATACAACTATAATCGAGCCGACAAGCGGAAATACAGGTATTGCTCTAGCCTCAATTTGTGCCGCATTTGATCTAAAACTTATTTTAACTATGCCTGAATCTATGAGTATTGAAAGACATAAATTATTAAAATATTTAGGAGCAACTTTAATACTTACACCAGCTAGCAAAGGTATGAAAGGTTCTATGGATAAAGCTAATTGGCTACAAAACAATACTCCAAATTCAATCATATTACATCAATTTCATAACCCTGCAAATCCTTTGATACATAGCAAAACAACTGCGATAGAGATTTTAAATGATACAAACAAAAACATAGACGCTTTTGTTGCTTCAGTAGGAACTGGTGGAACACTTAGTGGTGTTGCTTCGATTTTAAAAAAGGAATTATCAGAGATTAAAATTTTTGCAGTTGAACCAACTAATTCAGCGGTACTCTCAGGCGGTAAAGCTGGAGTGCATAAAATTCAAGGTATTGGAGCTGGATTTATACCGGATAATTTAGATGTAACTACTTATGACGAAGTAATTACTGTAAGTGATGAAGATGCGATTAAAATGGCAAGGATAATAGCACTTAAGGAGGGACTTTTAGTTGGTATCTCATCTGGTGCAAATGTCTTTGCTGCAATGCAAGTTGCTTCAAAAAAAGAGTTTAAAAATAAAACTATAGTTACAGTTTTATGTGATACGGCTGAACGCTACCTTAGCACCTCATTATTTAAAGATACCTCTAAAAAATAATGATCAACTTATTAGAAAGCATTAAAGTACTAAATGGTAGCGTTTATAATCTAAATTATCATCAACAAAGATGCGATAATTCTCTAAAAGCCTTGCATGTAAAGAAAAGATATAATTTAAAAAATCTTATACATCCACCAAAAAATGGTCTTTTTAGATGTAGGATTGTATATAACGATAAAAATATTCATGTAAGTTATCATGCGTATCAATTTCAAGCAATAAATTGCTTGAAATTAGTTTATTCAGATATAAGATATCCTCTTAAATACCAAAATAGAGATGAATTAGATAAGCTATTTAATCAAAAACACAACTGTAATGATATAGTTATTGTTAAAAATAATCTTATAACAGACACAACAAAAGCCAATCTTGCCTTTTTTGACATTGACACTTGGTACACACCAAAAACACCTCTATTGCATGGTACAACTAGACAATATCTACTAGATAAAAAATGGATTCATTCCTTGGATATCACAGTAAATGAGATAAATAAGTTTCAAAAAATAGCAATTATGAATGCCATGATAGGATTTTATATTATAAAAAATGGTATAATTTCATAAAATTATTAAATGGTTAAATCATGGAAAAAAATAAAAAATTTAAACAGATAATGAAACAACATATTGAAGATTTACTACTTTATTGTTTTGAAATTGAACAGAACTTTGGTATATTGTGTAACATTGAGCATATAAACTTCGAACCAAAATTACCAGATAGTATCTACAATAATTTTCAAAATATTACTCTATTTTTTTTAGCAGGTTATACATTTGAAACTGCCAAAATTGAAAGTGATATGTTTATTTTTGAGGCTGGATTTGGCGTAGACAATATCGGTAGTTTAGTTAGCGTACCAATCTTATCTATTTTACAGATTATAGTCAACGAAAAGCCAATTATAATAAATACCGCAGTTTATGAAGAACAGATAAATGATGATAAGAAATTAGATAGTAGTGGGATTAAAAACTCAATGTCCGCATTACTATCAAATCCCGAAAATCAAAAATTTAATAAATAAAACCTTATATTTTAATACTGAGTAGATATGAAACAACATTATCTACAAAAGCATCATGTTTACGCTCTTTTAAATAGGCAATATAAAAATTTCTATAAATTTTAAAATTTTTAATTCTTGCTTCATATAAAATTCCGCTTGCTATCTCTTTTGCAATAACATGCCGTGATACAATTGATACTACTGGTCGCAAATCTTTTGGTGCATTTAAAATCGACTCTTTGATTGCTGTTGGAGTAGCGACTACGCCAATTACATTAAAATTTTCACAATCAACACCAATCTCTTCAAAAACTTCAGATGTTAATTTCCTAGTATGTGATTGCTCATCACGGCATATCCAATCAAAATTATATAAATCTTCGCGTTTTAAAGATTTTGATATTGGTTGATTTGAAAATACAACTAATTCATCTTCTACCCACTCTCTATAAATAATACCGTCTCTAAATATTGGCGATTCAATTAATGCGATATCAATTTTTTTATTTTCAAGCTGATCAATAATACTTGAAGAGAGCGCTACTTGCATATGTACTTCGTTGTTAATTTTTTCTTTTATTTTACCTATATAAGTTGGTAAAATATAGTTACCAATTGAATATGATGCACCCATGACAAACGTAAAATCTTTATTTATAATTTTTAAAAGATCTCTTTCGCTATTATTTACAGCTTTTTCGAGTCTAATAGCAATTCGAAACAAATCTTCACCCTCTTTTGTTAATATGATACCATTTTTTTTACGCTGTACAATTTTGGTATCAAGATACTCTTCAATAAACTTTATTTGCTGTGTCACTGCAGGTTGAGAGATGCCTAATTTAGCAGATGCCTTTGAAAAGCTTCTTTCCTTGATAACAACCAAAAAGGTATGTAATTTTGCAAAATCTTTTAACATAATAATTCCTATAAGCATAATTTATATCATAATTATAACTTAAATCTATTGATAATACAATAGATTTTTAATTTATTGTTTTTCGTAATTTTTTTACTTCAATAAAATAGGTATGACCTAAAAATATTATATAAAAAACACCGGCAAACAAAATAGCAAAAGGTATCAGTGATATAAGATATAAGATTAACGTGCGTATTCGTATCATATTTCCAGAAAAAAACATAATCTGTTTCGATTCATTTTTTGTTACAATACTTGAAGCAACGTCATGTGTTAAAATTTTATGAAAAAAATAATACATAGGTATATTAAAAATAATAATATTGATAATTGGTATAAAATATAATGGTATAAAAAGTATAAAAAGAAAAATCATAATCAAAAAAGTTTTTATAATATACAGCAAAGAAAACAATATATTATCATCTGAACTCATAGCTACATCTGGATAATGCATGACATGTAGTTCTTTTAATATAAATGGAGTTAAAAATGATATGATAATAATGGCCATTAAGACAGATACAATCAAAACAAAAACACTACCTAAAAGATAAAAAACAGATGCAAATATCCAAGAAGTGAAAGCATGATTCATTAAAAATGTTAAGATAGATGAACCCTGATAATTCCCGACAAACGTACTTGAATGTTGCATAACATTTGAGATTGTTGTATTAGATTCAACAACTTGCAGTGATGCTTGATGCAATTCTCCTAGCATACTGCTTGCAAAATAAAAAAATACAGCATACATAATAAGCATAGTAACAATAAACGGCATAACAGAAAATTTCAACATTTTTGGTGTTAAAAAATCTTTAATACTTGTTATAAAAATACCATTTTTCATAAAATCGACCAATCTTTTTTATTATGTTAGCAAAATAAAAAAAATGAAAAATAAATCAAATATTTTTATTAATGATATTTTTTGCAATCATATACCCACATCCAAAAGCAAAATGAAAATTATATCCTCCACGTTTGCCAAGCACATCAAGAACTTCTCCTCCGAAATATAGATTGTTACATTTTTTTGATTGAAGTGATTGACTTTGTATCTCTTTTAAATCAACCCCACCGCCGCTAGCCTCTGCATATTGGAATCCGCGAGTATCTGTAATTTCAAATCTCCAATCAATTAAAATATTTACAATAATATTTATCGTTTTTCTACTAATTTTACTTGCTAATAATTCTGGTTGTATTTTTACAATCTCCAAAATCGCAATAGCAATTTTATAAGCTACCAAGCCACATATAGCACTAAGAATTGATACGCTATTTTTACATAAATCTCGTAAGATTGTGCTTAATGCTTGTCTTGAGTGTTGTGCAAATAGATTTAAGCTAAGTTCAACTTTTTGATGATTTAAAATTTTTTTTGACACAAAAGATGAAATATCTAAAATTGCTAAACCAGAAATACCATATTTTGTAAAAAGTATATCGCCAGATATTGTCTGTCTTTTTTGATTATCTATAAAAAGTGCTACGTTTGCATGTGTCTTAACTCCGCTTAATTTCTCACAAAGTAATGATTTTAATTTTAAAGCAACAAGGGCTGGATATGTAGGAGAAATAGTATGACCAAATTTTTTTGCAAACACCAATCCATCTTCATTGGCACCTAATCTTGGCATAGCTTGTAATCCAGAGGAGATAATCACGTCACTAAAATCTTTATAAATAATATCATTACATGTAATCGAAAAAGAGTTATTTTTTTGGACATCACTCACACGAGTATTGTAAAAAATTTTCACGTCTAAATTTGATAACACACTCTCAAAAGCTAACATTACGCTTTTTGCTTCATAAGAAAGTGGATAAGTACGTCCATCTTCTTTATTAAAAATAAGCAAGCTTATGGAATATAGAAATTTTTTAAATGTTAAAAAATCAAAATTATCTAACACATCTTTAACAAATTTTGGATATTTACAGATATAATTTTGGGAACTTAAATTAGTATTTGAAATATTACAATGTCCATTGCCTGAAATTAATATCTTTTTACCAAGCTTACTATTTTGCTCAAAAATCTCAACATTCTTACCAGCTCTTGCTAAGCAAACAGCGGCAATCAAACCTGTTGCACCACCGCCTATAATTGCTATTTTTTGCATTTAAAGTATCTTTTGAAATTTTAAAATTAAACTAAAAAGCAGTGCCTGTTTATCACAATTGCCAGATCTCATGATTAGTTGTGTTTTCAATAAAATATCAAGCATGTCAAAATACTGTTTTGGTTTAAATTTTAACGACAAAGTTGCCTTTTCTTGCAAAACAAAAGATGGTACAACATATCCGAGAATCTCTTTAGAATTTGGCGCTCCATTTATACGTATATATGTATTAAAAAAATAGAGCTGTGTTACAAACGAAGTAAGTGCGGTTAAAATTGCTACCTCATCTTCACCACTATCAATTAAGCGATGTAAATTATCAAATATCTCATGTTTTAATAATATATCTTTTAAAAACTTATCTATATTTACATGTGAGAGTCCATATATTAATTTATCTATTAGCTCAATATTTATCTCTTTGGCATATAGAGTTAGTTTGTCTAGCTCCTGATACGCTAGCTCTATATTATTATTATGGATACTTAGTAGATGATTTAAGGTATATTTATCAATTTTTAGACCTAAATGAGATGCTCTGTTTTGTAAAATAGTGATAGAATCCCCATAATTTGGATGAAAAAAGCGAACACTCATTGCATTTTTTTTAAATGCTTTATCTGATGTTTTAAAATCTTTACCATAATATGCATAAATAAAAAAACTAAAAGAGTTTGATGAAGTTGTCTTTACAAGCTTGTCTAAGTCCAATTTTGGTATTTTTTTTTCTGTCTTTATTATCAAAATATTAGAATCATTAAACAAAGAGGCTTGTGACAGATGCGACAATGCGTTTTTTAATACATAATCATCATAATAAATAGTTAATTTTAGTGCATCTGACTTGAGCGAAGACAGTAACAAAACATATCTATCAATTAAAAAATGGCTCTCGCCAAACAGCATAATAGCATTTTTTAATCTATTTTCTGAGATATATTTGTCAAACTCTTTTTTATACATTTTGTAAATTCTTTATAACTATAACATCAATTTTTGTAGTTGCAATATCTACATTTTGTATCATAACTTCTACCACATTAAACAGCATTACTGGTATCTGAGATTTTACATGCAACGTAGCGCCTTTTATTTTATCGTCTAATTTTGCTATTAAGTATGGATCTGTGGCTTCGATGCGAGCTTGAAATATTTTACCTATATTGTTTTTTGCCCATCTAGCAAATTTTCTATCCATAAATCTAAACTGCACGTCAGCACTTTCACGCTCTTTTTGGCTAATTTCTAATGTTAAAGATTCAATATTTCTAAGCACATAAGATGTTTGTTTTGTATCGTTTGCTTTTATAGCTTTTATAAATCTATGTGTAATCAAATCACTATATCTTCTAATAGGAGACGTAAAATGGGTATATTTATCGAATCCTAGTCCAAAATGTCCATAATTATCGGGTGAATATCTAGCTCTTTTTTGTGATCCAATTATTAACATATCTACATCAGCACCCAATCCTTTGTCTCTTGCTTGTTTTTGAATCAAACTGATCGTCTCACGCATAGTTTCTTTAGGCTCTACAAATATACCAATACCGGCTAATTCATTATATAAAGATTGAATTTTTGATTGCGATGGAGACTCATGAACTCTAAAAATTCCTTTTTCATACATGAGTGCTGCTGCTTTATTTGCTAATAGCATACAATCTTCTATCAATGAGTGTGATGCTGTTTCATGTGTAATTAATGTTGATGAAATCTCACCATTTTTATCTAAAATCATCTCTATCTCATCTAATCTAAAATCAAAACCAGTTTGCAATCTTTTAATTTTAAGTCTAGCTGTTAATTTTTGTAATGGAATAATATAGTCAAAAAGCTCCTTTTCGTGCTCATTTTTAAATATAAAATCGCCTTGCAAAAAATTATCAATCTCATCATAATTAAATCTTCGTTTAGAGTGAATAACTGCTTCAAAAATATCACTTTTTATCACCTCTAAACTCTTTATATCAATATGTAGTTTAAAAACATAGCTAAGTCTATCAACATTTGGTTGCAAAGAGCATAATGTTTCACTAAGCTCACGTGGAAGCATCGGAATTGAGCGATGTGGTAAATATATAGAAAAACTTCTATATATCGCCTCAATATCAATGATATCAAAAGGTTTTACATACTCACTTACATCAGCAATTGCGATATATAAAATAGTATTTTTAACATCAAAGTAGATAGCGTCATCAAAATCTTTCGCTGTTACTGGGTCTATGGTACAAAACGGTAAATGTCGCAGATCAACTCTATCTAAATAAAGTGAGATATCGACCTCATCAAATAAAGATGTAGATTTAACAATCTCATTACTAAATACGTCATGTTTGTTATGTTGTGCTAAAACTATCTTTTCATCTACCAATGGATCATCTAAATTACCAAGTATCTGAGCAATTGTTGAAGTTTCATTATCTATTTTAAATACAATTCCGACATCATAATTATCTAGCTCGTCATAATCAACATTGATATCAATTTGACACCCAGATACGATATCAAGTACAATTTTACGGTTTTGTTTTAAAGCAATAAAAGCAACGCTGTATATTTTAGCATATCCCACAACTTCTGCAACTTTCGCACTAGGAGTACCACGTTTACCAAGTAAACGTTTTACAATTACTAAATCACCTTTTTTTGCGCCTGCTAAATCTTCCGTTGCAATTGCCAAATCCTTAACATTTGTATCAATACTACGAAGATAAGTATTATCGTTTTGTGTAATAAATATCTCACCAGCGCGATATTTTGAATGAAATTTATACAGATTATCTTTTTTAACTACATACTTCTTATCAAGCCATCTCTTTATTAAAACTTTTTCTTTGTTAGAAATATCCACTTCATACAAACCAAAATTTAAGCGTATCAATAAAGATTTCAAAAACTACCTTATATCTTGTATAATCGTTTCAAACGTCACAAGATCAAGATTATAACTCTTTATTAGCTCTATGGCTTGTTGTTTGCTCTGCTCACTTATTGTCGCGTTCAATAAAACAGCAGTACGCAATACATGTAAAGATTGTGCAGCTTTTTGATTATTTGGTTTTGCTAAATGTGGTGAATCACAATTTTTTACAACATCTATTAAATCATCATCAAATTTCCAATGAAAAAACAGTGCAGCAGTTACCTCTGCAGTAGTCATATTTACTATTTTTTGTTCTGCTTTTGCAATACTATCTTCTTCTTGTAATGCTTTTGAAAAATCATTTAATAAATTATTTGTTATCACGTAATTAGATATTAAAACTTTACCAATCTCAATTAAAAATGTTGCTGGTGATAAAATATCTAAAACTTTTGGCTCTTTTTTCATATACCAAGATATCGCCAACGCACTAAGCATGTTTGAAAAATTAGAAAATTCATCATTTGTCAATTTATATGCTGATAAATTTAATTTAAAACTCTGCTTGACTATACTAGCAAGTGCAAAACCACGAATAGTTCCCATGCCAAACAAACCAACCGCCCTGCTTACGGAGCTTATCTCTTTTGAAAATCCATAAAGTGCAGAATTAGCAGATTTTAAAATATCAGCTGTTAAAAGTGGATCTTTTTGTATAACTTTTGCCATATCATTGAAAGTAGAATTTTGATCGTGATATATACTTTCAATCTGTATAGCAGACTCAGGAAGTGCAGGTAATTGCTTTATGCGTTGTAATATTGTATCATTCATTTTATCTCCATCTTAAGGGCACCTCTAAAGGGCATTTTTAAAAATCTAATTATAGCAGATATTGCCATCATAGAGCTTTTAGAAATATTCTTAATATTAAAATAGAAAAAAATATGATAAAATTATCCAAAATTATGAAAAAGGAACATAAATAGATGCAAACAAATGCTATGTTAAATCAATTAGGATATATACCAAACGATATTTTAAAACAACAATTACAACGCATTAAGAACAATACCACCTCTTATGAGAAAATAGAAAAACATATCGTAGATTTAAACGATGCATTAAAGCCATTTAGCGGTTATGTAGCTATGTCAAACTCACATGATTATCTGAAAATTAAATTAGAACAAACAAATGACGTCTTAAAACAAAAAGCATTACAAAAAATACAACATTTTTCAAAAAAATTTAAAGTAGCTCTTAAAAAAGTTGCCGATAAAGATACATTTTATATATTGGGGTTTAAATGAAAAAACAAGATATAGACACATTGCTACTGCAACACAAATTATCAAAACAAGATTATGAAAATATTAAAAAAATATTAAATCGTGAGCCAAATTTAGTTGAGCTTGGTATATTTTCTGCTATGTGGAGTGAGCATTGTAGCTATAAATCTTCAAAAAAATACCTAAACGGCTTTCCCACAAAGGCACCATGGGTTATACAAGGTCCTGGTGAAAATGCTGGTGTTATAGATATTGGTGATGGTTATGCGGCTGTTTTTAAGATGGAGAGTCATAATCATCCAAGCTTTATTGAGCCATATCAAGGTGCTGCAACTGGTGTTGGTGGAATTATGCGTGATATTTTTACTATGGGTGCACGTCCTGTTGCTAATTTAAATGCTCTTAGATTTGGTAATATTTTAAAAAGTGACAAAATAGGTGCACATCAACGATATCTTGTTCGCGGTGTTGTTGAAGGAATTGGTGAATATGGTAACTGTATGGGGGTCCCGACCATTGGTGGTGAAACAAGTTTTGATGATTGTTATAATGGCAATATTTTAGTAAACGCTTTTACTCTAGGCATTGCAAAAAGTGATGAAATATTTTACGGCAAAGCTGAAGGAGTTGGAAATTCTGTCATGTATGTTGGAAGTAAAACTGGACGTGATGGATTAGGTGGCGCTGTTATGAGTAGTGATAGCTTCACAAATGAATCAAAATCACTTCGTCCAACCGTACAAGTTGGTGATCCTTTCACCGAAAAGCTTCTACTTGAAGCTTGTTTAGAGCTTTTTAAAACAGATCATGTAATAGGTATCCAGGATATGGGAGCTGCTGGTCTTACTTCAAGCTCTTTTGAGATGGCAGGACGCTCTAAAAGTGGTATGATTATGCATCTCGATAAGATTCCAGCTCGTGAAGATGGCATGACTCCATATGAGCTTATGTTAAGTGAATCACAAGAAAGAATGCTTCTTTGTATAAAAAAAGGTAGTGAGCAGGAGGTAATTGATATTTTTCATAAGTGGGATTTAGATGCTGCTGTTGTTGGAGAGGTAACTGATACTAAAACGATGGAGCTTTTTTGGCATAAAGAAAAATGTGCTAATGTGCCTATTGATCCAGTTAGCGAAGAAGCACCTATTCTTAATCGTCCCACAAAACGTCCCACATACCTTGATAAATTAAGAGATATTACATTAAATGATTTTAAAGAGATAAACAATCAAGATGCTTTTATAACTCTTTTTAGCTCTATGGAAGTTGTTGATAAATCTTGGATTTATCAACAATATGACTCTATGGTGCAAGCAAATACCATAAAAAAAGGTGGTGCTTTAGATGCCTCTGTTATTCGTGTTAAACAAATCAACAAAGCTCTTGCTATGAGCGCAGATTGTAATGTTAGGTATTGCTACATAGACCCAAGAGCTGGTGCTGCTGCTGCTGTCATTAAAAGTGGTAGAAATGTCGCTATGAGCGGAGCACGTCCACTTGCCATTACGGATTGTCTAAATTATGGAAATCCTGAGAATCCTGAAGTTATGTGGCAATTCGCACAAGGGTGTGAAGGTATCAAAGAAGCATGTCTGCAATTACATACTCCTGTTATCGGAGGAAATGTATCACTTTACAATGAAACAGATGGTATCTCAGTTTATCCAACTCCATCTATTGTTACCGTTGGTGTAAATCATGATGCACAAAAAATACTTTTTTCACAATTTGCAAACAGTGGTAATATTTTATACCTTTTAGGAGATACAAAAAGTGAATTTGGTGGTTCACTTTATATGAAAGAACTGTATGATACCGTAGCTGGAAAAGTACCGGAGATAAATTATGCAAAAGAGTTAGCACTTTGGGATATCATTATTAAAGCTAATGAAAAAAATTTATTAAGTTCAACAAAAGATTGTGGCGCAGGTGGCGTCGCCATAGCACTTGCAAAGATGTCTGCCGTTAGTGGACTTGGTTGCAATGTTGGTATGGATGTAAAAGATACAAGAGATATTTTTTGTGAAAGTTTTTCACGTGCAATCGTTGAAGTATCTGTCGATAAAGTAAAAGAGTTTGAAGAGTTTGTTTCTAACCATATCTTAATTAGCAAAATTGGAACAGTAGGAGGCGATCACTTTACATGTAACAATGTAATTGTAAGTGTCGATAAACTACGAGATATATACTACAACACTTTTAATAAAATAATGAATCAAGATTTATAACTTGATGTGGATTAATAATAATTTTATATTATCTATACAAACTTTTAGTATAATGACTTACTAAGGTTTTATGCTATGACAACTAAAAGAAAAAAAGCTACCAGAAGAATTACAAAAAAAACTCATAAATCAAATAAGTTTTTAAAATATATTACTTATCTACTATTACTATTTTTATTTGGACTAATTATATTTATTAGTGGCTATTATATCGGTTATAAAGATGCAAATAATAATATTTTAACAAAACAGGCACAACATAAAATTATAAAACAGTATAAATCGACCGTAGTCTTATCAAAAGAACTTAAAAAAGTACTGAAACAGCAAAGCAAGCCTATAGTTATATTACCAAAACTCCCTAGCAAACAAAAAAAAATATCGCTTTTTAAATCAAAATCGTTATCTAATACAAAACAGACAATTAAACCAAAACTTGCAATTATTTTAGATGATATATCTTTTGCATATCAAGTACACGCTATAAAAGCACTTGGATTAAAAGTTACAATGTCATTTTTTCCTCCAAATTATATCCATCCAGATACCGCACTTTTAGCCGCTAAAGAACCTTTTTATATGGTTCACTTGCCGCTTGAAGCTATAGAATTTCATCATCCCGAACCACATACGCTTATGATACATGATTCTTTACAAACTATACAAAATCGTATCCAGACCATTAAAAAAGAGTTTCCAAGACTAAAATATATCAATAACCATACAGGAAGCACATTTACAGCAAATAAGCAGGCTATGAATAAATTAATCTATATACTAAAAAAAGACCATTTACAGTTTGTCGATAGCAAAACAACCAAGTATTCAAAAGCACAGGAGATGACAAAAAAATATCATATGCGTTACATGTATAGAGATATATTTCTAGATGACAAACAAAATGTTGCATATATAAAAAATCAATTGCAAAAAGCTATTAATATCGCAAAATATAAAGGATATGCTATCGCAATTGGGCATCCACATGATGCAACACTCAAGGCACTTAGCCAGTCAAAACAACTACTCAAACAAGTACAATTAGTTTACGTAAATCAGATATGATTAAAACAGTAGATTTTCACATAAAAGAACTAGACAACATGAAAAAATATCCAAAAGATATTTTTTATATAGGCAATATTAAGCTTTTAAAACAAAAAAAGATATCCATAGTAGGTAGTAGAAAACCAAATCAATATGCCAGACAATTCACGCATGAAATAGCTTCAAAATTAGCTAAAGTTGGTACTTATATCGTAAGTGGTGGTGCCATTGGCGTAGATACAATAGCACATTTAGCAGCAACGCCCAAGCACACTATCATGGTAGCTGCCACAGGATTAAACAAAAGTTATCCCACAATCAATAAAAGCTTAATACAAGAGATTAAAGAAGAGGGTTTGATTCTTAGTCAATTTCCAGCGAACGAACCATCAAGAAGATATAATTTTCCACTTAGAAATGAAGTGATAGTAGCGCTAGGTGACGCTTTGATTGTAACATATGCTGATTTTAATTCTGGTACATTAAGAAGTGTTGAGTACGCACTTAAGATGAAAAAAAAGATTTATGTACTACCGCATAGATTAAATGAAAGTTATGGCACGCAAAAATTATTAAAAAAAAATCTAGCAACTGCTATTTATGATGTTGATGATTTTATACAAGAGTTTACAAATACAAAGCAACTACAAATATCTCAAAAAGATAATTTTTTAGAATTTTGTAAAACATCACCAACTTATGATGAAGCTGTTTTAAAAAATGCTTCTAAAGTTTTTGAATATGAATTAAATGGGCTCATACAAGTTAAACATGGTAAAATAAGCATATTGTAAGTAAAAGGTAACGAAATTGACAGATATTTTAGTAGAGCTTATGAAACATTACAGTTATATCATACTTTATATATGGAGTATTTTAGAAGGTGAACTCGGTCTTATCATGGCTGGTATCTTTTCTCATACTGGGGACATGAATATTTTTTTATCTATTATTGTTGGGGCACTTGGTGGTTTTTCAGGTGATTTTATCTACTTTTTTATAGGTAGATATAATAAAAAATATGTTCATAAAAAACTAATTTCACAACGCCGTAAATTCGCTCTTACACATCTGCTTTTGAAAAAATATGGTTGGCCAATAATTTTTGTACAACGCTACATGTATGGCATGAGAACAATCATACCTATCTCCATCGGTTTAACTAGATATAATACCAAAAAATTTGCTATTATTAATTTTCTAAGTGCCTTAGTGTGGGCTACAACTACCATTACTCTAGCATGGTATTTTGGTGCAGACTTACTAAAACTCATAAAAATTGCAAAAGCTCACTGGTATATTGTCATGCCTTTTGGTATACTAATTGCCATGACAATTTATTATTATCTTCATAAGGCAACTCAGAAGAAGAGAAAATAACTATTTTTTTATAAAACTAAATCTCTATCCAAAAAAAAGCTAATAAAGTCTATTTCTTTTTTGCAACTTTCATTACTTTAAAATTATAAAATCTAGTAAAAAGAATAATTAGTTATTATCGTTTAAGAGACCGCTACACAGCAGAAAGTGCCGAGATATGGTAAGAGAAGATATTAGAAATTAAAAAAGCAGTGGTCTCATTAAAGTTACAAACCGTAATATTTCTTACAAAAAACTGTAGAATTTAATTCCACAGTTGACACTATATCAAATGAATCTAATTTTTAAGATTTACACAATTTATTTTACGGTCTCCCATACCATAAAAATCATTGGTATAATTTTTCAGTCTTTGTTTCACCTTATCTATCTTTTTATCAAAACTTTCACCATTAATGAGTTGATCAATATAAAGTTTTGCCAATCTACTTTTCAAAGTAGTATGCTTAGGATAATACTCTTTAATTAAAAAATAGACATACTGAGCTAGTTCATCTTTACCTATAAATTGATGTTCATAATTTTCTCTTTTAAAAACAGCACAACAAAGACCTTCTTGCATGGCTGTTATAACACAAGAGACTGATTTTTCTTTTGCAAATATAATGGTAAATCTATCTCCTATTTCATGATCACTATCATGTGCATCAGAGTTGGCAAAAGGTGCTAAATATTTATGTTTATTTTTTGTTTGAAGAGCGGTTAGATGTGTCATATTGTTATGCTCTTTAATTTTTTCTTCTCCAAAAACTTCAACACCATCTAAATTGGAACTTCTTAACATCTCTTTATAAAAAGCTTGATGAAGATGATACTTTCCATCTCTATAAACCCAGTTTGGATGGGCTAGCATAGAGATGCCTTCTGCCTCTTTTATTTTATTTATAACCCAGATATTTTTTGCATAATGACTTGTATCAATACTTTTATTAATATCTTCTTTTTCTAAGACTTCAATTATTTCTTGAAGTTCGTTTTCATATTTTTCACTATCAGTTCTTTGGTCTTGTATAGACTTGTTTGCATTGATAGATAAGATGTGTCCATTACCTTGAGAAATAGACATATCTTTTTTTCCGCCAACACTTATCTCTTCGCCTGCTAGTACTAAAATATCAATGTTGTTTTGCTTTGCTTTTGCAATGGCTTTTAATGAACCCTCATAACTATCATGATCTGTAATGCTTACAAAGTCCATGCCTGCCTCAAGCGAAGCCATAACCATTGCAAAGGGGGTAGTTCTTCCGTCTGAGTAGATAGAGTGCATATGTAAATCGCCTTTTAATGGTCTAAGCTTTATCATGATTTCATTTAAACAATATAAGGTAACTAGCTTGAATTCTTTATAGGTAAAATTAACTTTAACAACAAATTCACCAAGATATGGCATCTTATAAGTAAAAAGTATAGTATTATTTTTAATTTTATACTCTAAAGTATCTTTATGATAGAAGTCAGATCGAGAAAGGACTTCTATAGATTCTATATTTGATGTATTTTTTAAAATAAGTTGATAATTTATATGGGCATTTTGTTTTACAACATTGGGGCTTATTTTCATCGTTTTTTCTGCTTTTTGCATAGTATAGTTATAAAAAGTTACAAGAAGATTACAAAAAGCAGTATTACAGCTACTTGAAACTTCGAGATGTCTAGTCATAAAATTTTCTACCTTGTCTTTTTCAAAGTCTTCAATAGAGCAGGAATCAATCTCAATAGAGGTTGCTATGCTCATCAAATATAAGTTTATCTGCGCTTTATTGGTAGTCATCATTTAAAACATCTTCAAGATGAGAGGCATAAACTTTAATAAAAGAGTCTAGCTTCTCTTGTGATATAGCCATCTGATAACAAATTAGCGGATGGCTATAGATTAGTTGTAATTTTACCACACCATTTTTTGTCTTTAAAGTTTGTACTCCGGCTAAAGCAATGACTAAATGTGAACAGCGAGTAATTTGCGCTTGGTTCTAATAAAATGATCTTAATTTTTCTCTTAGTTCATCGTTTGTCATAATCAAAAACTTCCAAGCTTTCATGCCAAATGAGCTAAGTGATTTTCATACCACTTCTAAAATATAGTGTATATCTTCATCAGAGATTTTTTAGTATTAATTATCCCTTCTTACTTATCAAATACCTTACACCCATGTCTAAAGTCTATTATCTTTAAAAATTGTTCTTTATTATTCATGCTATTGCTTAGATTAATTATATAAATTGTAAGCCATAAATAGCTGTAATACCGAGAGTATAGGCCGCAAGTAGATAAACATTTCTTGGATTACCTGAAAGTTTTGGTGTCTTGATTTCGGATACATTTAAGATGGCAAGGGTCACTCCGCTGGCATATAAGATAATAGTAAATATATCATGACTTACTACCCTGTGCAGTAAAAATACAGACACTAAAATTAAACTATTATTATCAAGTGCAAGTCCCATGTACTTTGTGCCACCTGCTAAGCCATAAGTACTAAAATAGCTAAGCCTTATTGCCGCAGCGGCCATCATAATGAAAGCACCTACTAAAAATACAGGCTCAAACTTTCCATAAGATAAAAGTAAAATTGCTGGAGTAACCCCATAACTAACTATATCTATGACCACATCAAGTTGTCCACCAAACTTTGCGTCTGTAGCTGTCCTACTCTTTAGTTTTCTTGCAACCAGCCCATCAGCCCAGTCAAAGGCAACTGCCCAAACCATTCCAATCATAGCTGCTGCATATAGACCTGTGACACTAAAATAAATAGCTAGAACCGTACAAGCCAAGCCCGAAAGTGATAGTAAGTTGGGAAGGTCTTTCACATAAGAGAGAATAGTTGGTTGTTTAGAAGCTTGAGAAGCAGAGTTTTTGTTTGGCATAGATAAATCCTATAAGTTTTATTTTTTTATTTTAATAATTAAGACCCTCATCGACCGATGATTTAATCTAAAAGGAGTATTATACTACATTTATAAAATATGGATACCTCTAAAAACTTTAATATTCCTATGTAAGTAAGAGAAGAATATAAAAAGTAATATTACAAAATACTTTTTACGATCTCGTCTTTTTTTTCTTCCCTCTGAGGAACACTAGGAGACTATCGAATTCATCTAATCAAAGCAAAAGTTTCAGCTTTTTAGAGATACCAATATATTACTAAGGAATATAACAATGCTTGTATATACAGTTGGTACTTTTGATATGCTACATGTTGGTCATTTAGATTTATTGGAATACTGTGCAACCCTAGGTGATAAATTTGTAGTGGGTGTGGCTTCGGATGAAGTAGTAGGTTCATACAAAAGAAATATACCCATTGTTCCACTAGATCAGAGAATGAGAATGCTTAAAGCATTAAAATGCGTAGATGATGTAGTCTCATATGATAAACTTGAATATGTAAGCAACTGCAAAAAATTAAATGTTGACATTTTTGTAATTGGAGAAGACTGGGGAAACAAGCCACATAATATTGCGATTGAAAAATATCTAAAGTCAAAGGGTGCAAAAATTGTACAAGTAAGCTACAATCCTTTAACTTCGTCTACAAAAATAAAACAAGTAGTTGCACTACAGATGAAATGCCAAAAGAAATTGGCAAGTTTGGATTAAGGCAGAGTGTAAAATAAACTATGTAAACCTTAAAAATTAGATTCAGTTGATAAAATAATCAAGTAAATTATTTTAAAAGGTTCATTTCCTACCCAAGCATCTGCTTTTAAAGTTATGTAAG
>VAOZ01098870.1_pt1 | contig 42578 bp, 55 predicted proteins | sample 3394041 | NCBI WGS metagenome assembly VAOZ01 (sample SAMN08290431, study PRJNA428436) | hydrothermal vent metagenome | isolation source: Deep-sea hydrothermal vent chimney | place: Indian Ocean: Southwest Indian Ridge
CAACCGTTTTGTGCGCTCTATTTTTAAGAAGTCACCCGGTCTCTTGTTAGGATCACCCCCACTCGCCTTATGAAGATCGTTTAAGTTATAAAGACCATTGGCATTCTGGCTTATCTTTACTCCTGCTATTTTTAAATCTTTCATTATTTTCTCTCTTTGTAATTCCCGGGCTAACAATTAACCCGGGGTTGGTACAGCATCAGGGTGATTTATCCCCATCGCCCTAACAGCCTCCTCCTCTTCATCCTTACTTAATGGTTTGACGGGATGGAGCTGATAAGATTGAGCATAGTGAAACCCAAGAGCGGGTAGGTCGTCGCTTGCGTAGAACAAGCAGACCGAGTCTATCTCCCAGTATTGGCCGGGCTTTACGAGTCGCGTAATGCCTTTGTCGTCAGGCAGCTTGATGCACCTACCCGCATCTCGAATGGCTATCGTAAAGCACTTGAACTTACCCCCGACAATAAGTCGACATAGGCATCCCGGCGTGAGATCTACCATAAATGTGCCTCCTCTAGGCTAGCTACAATCGTATAGGTTCATCGCTGATCATCTACGATTAGATTTAACACCCCCTTAAATTTATGCACAAAAAACATGGGCTGGGTCTGCCGTGGGGAGTTTGGGTTAGTCTCGTTTTTCCCGTAACTTAAGCCAAAGGCCGTCAATGAGTAGAACGTCTTCACGCTCTCGCTCGTTGAGGGTCGACTTAAGCGCTCGTATATTCCCGCCTTATTTAACAGCTTCCCCACAGCGATGGCGGAACGTGAATCCCCATGTTCTTTTAATAGATCAGTGAGGGACCGTGTTAACGTCTCGTCCGTGTAGGAGGGGAGAATGTTGGTGTTGACGTTGTGGTTGTTATGGGCGACCACCATAGCACGGATGTACGACGTGTCCGAGAATCTAAGTACTCGCTTCTGCACTTCTACACTGTATAGTTCATTCGCAAATTGACTGCTAATAACGCTCGATGATTCAGGTAAAATATAACTCCCCGTTTTGCGGATTTCAGGTAAGACTTCAGATGTTACCCATTTGCGAAAGGGTTTAGCCTTTGGCTTGTCAGAACGAAGGATAACTGAGTATAGTCCCGACTCATTGATAACAGATAAATCTTGCATTCCTCCAGGGGTATATATTGAGCGTATACCCTTCTCGTCCTCATCCAGACGGCCAAGCACCTGACTCGGATTAGTAATTTCCAGTATCTTGCATACATCGGTTAGTACAAACCATGACTCGCCATCCTTCTCGACACTGCGGACTTCATTGTCTTCAAAATTAAATACTTTTAAGTTACTCATAGCCCTGCCTCGTTGATAATCGTCATATTTCTACTTTGTTCGACACCATTATCAGACCTGGTATATATTGAACATACACCGTGCTCATCAGCATCCAAAGTGCCCAATGCTTGAGAAACATTAATAATATCTAACTCAGCACAAACATCTCTTGCTACAAACCACGGCTCCCCATCTTTCTCGATGGAGCGTAAGGACATGCCTTTAAAACTGTGTGTTTTTAATTCGTTCATCGCTATTCTCTGCGAGTAAGTTCAATACATCATCAAACTTATGTACAAAAAACATGGGCTGGGTTTGGCGTGGTGCATTTGGGTTGGTCTCGTTTTTCCCAAAGACCAGGCCGGTGGGGGTTAATGACCAGAATGTTTTCACCCTCCCCTTTATTGACGGTCTACTTAAACGCTCATAGATGCCCGCCTTACCCAGCAGGTTACCGACCGCGATGGCGGAACGAGTGTCCCCATACTCTTTTAACAACTCAGTGAGTGACCTAGTTAACGTTTCGTCCGTATAGGATGGGAGAAGTTTGGTGCTAACGTTGTGGTTCTCAGCAGCAACAGACAACATCCTTATTTTTGACGTGTCAGAAACTCTCAGCATATTAGCCGCCGCATTAGCCAAATCAATCTCCATAAGAAAACTATCACGGCGAGAGGATACGACGATACTAGAGTTCACCTTGACCGACGCTACTTTGCTAACTTCGTCATCCAGATGATGAGTTAAGGCTACTTGAGCGGTGGCCGAAATGAGCATAATTGGCTTGTAACTAACTGAAATATAGAGTAACTCAAGATCTGAGTTACTGATTTCGTCCTTATTATAAGTCAACTCAACAATATCCCCACGATTAACATAGTCAGGAAAAGTTTCGATTGAGCGGATCAATCTATTGAAGTTATCCAGTCTTGCGTATTTCTCACCTCCATTCACATTTTTGTATTGATGATGGAAATAATGTGACGTGAAGTATGGGCTACCTTTATAAGTGACCATTTGGTGTAATACATTTTTCGTTAAAGTTTTCATTCCATACCCCTTTTTCATCTAAAATATAATTGGATTGTAAGTTGTTGATTTATTGCCGGGCTCTAAATCAGGACCCGTGATTTCCTCCTTACTGTAGGGCAGCTAATTACTAGGTAACCTGCCCATTGTATTTATCCACCGTAACCCGAGAAAACCAATTTAACTGAACCGCCGTTTCGCCGTAGGGATAACTCGACCGAGACGTCTCAATATCTAGTAAATCTTCAAATTCTTTTTGCTTAGCTAAGTCAATCGCGTGATCAATTTCTTTATCGCTCATTTTCTCCACCTTTTTCGCTAATTTTTTCATCGTAATTACTTTTCCTACCAGTATTTACCACTCTACGTAGTATATTCCCTTAGCCTTATTAGTCAGAGTCTTCACTATTACTCGTTAGCACCTCTTCAAACATGGCAATCTTTTCCCGCACTACTCTTACATTTTCCTTCTGAGCGGGTATAGACAGGGTAACTACTACGGGCAGTATATCAACCCTACACTCAATTGCATGGATAACCCCCACCATACCGGACTCACACTCCTTTAAGGCGGCCACATAGGCCTGAACGTCGACCATATTGGTACGAATTTGGGAACTTATCCCCATGCTAATATTATCCCGTATCCGCCTCTCGAACAGGATAATGTGTTTATTGTATTCAGAGTTAATACACGCATCTATTTGCTCTTTTATAAAAAAACGGGCATTGGCCCTTATTACGGCGGTGGTTTCTATGTTATTTGTGGTAGTGGTACTCATTAGTTTATCTCTCTCAATTTGGCTAGAAATAATTATCTAATGGCAGGTGTAGGTAGTCACTGCCTATATCATCAAAATCCCTTTTAAACTCGCTCAACTTTAAAGCGTATTCCTTATCAAATCGTTTTTTAGCTGCCAGTTTATCTGGGTTTTTACTCAGCCAGGTATTTACCACTTCTTCCTGCCCATCCTCCTCTAATTGGGTTGCCTCATACGCCTCATAACTCGGCATAAGACCTAAAGGGTCTACCTTGTTATTAATCGCCCACGCCTCTAATTCATGACTCGCCTCAACTTTACCCCACTGCGCCTTTAATTCCTCCAGAAAACTACCAGCCCGTCCCTCTTCTTTGTGTTGCCCTTCCCTAACCCGCAACACTTTTTCTCGCCTCGCTACGATAATATCGGCGACTATTCTCTGCTCATTCAGGTAATTCTCACGAGTGGGGATGTACTCCCCCGCATAAGGATCTTTCGGCCCATCATAAGGCTTCTGTTCTGGTAGCTTGCTAGGTATTCTGGGCTTTACAGACTTAGGCTCCACGTAATCTAAGCCCATTACAGCCTCTGTGCCCTGACTATTAGGGCCATCATAGGGATTAGAGGGGTTAGAGGGGTTAGCGGTCCTTAGAAGTGGTTTACGTTTCCGATAACCCCCTATTGTCGTACCCCCCCTCTTTAGGGCTAACTCCTCAAGCTCAGAACACAGGGGGGATCCCTCCCAGTTATCCAGGTAATAACTAAGAACACTTTCCATATGCTTCTGTGCCCACCAAACTTTAGGATCAGTTGGCGGCGGGTCTAGGTTAAGTCTTGCTTTGATGTCGGCGGTGATAATACCCCAATCACAAACAAGCAGGGTTAGGGCTTTAGCTAAGTCTTCTGGGGGGGTCCTATCTGACTTTGCCAATATAACCTTAAACTGCTTTAGTTGAAGATTGCTAAAAAAAGGAAAAGGCTTACCCCTGTCCTCAACCACTAAACATAAATCCCGCCAAAGGTAGGACAGCTCCTTTGGCTTTAGTAAAAACGAAAACAATACATCAACTGGCTTATCAGACCTATTGGCAATATGGGAGGCAGCAACCTCCTCGGCTTTTACTACTTTTTTGAGGGCAGGTTTCTTTCCCCCATTTTTTATAACACGCATCATAAAATTTCTCCGTCTCTCTCACTTTTGTATCTGTGCAATTAATTGCAAAGACTCACTACACTTTATCGGCCGGACGCGGGGGGACTTTAGGGGGGTTTGTTTATTCTCCTTCAGGAGAAGAGGGTGTTAGTGTTGTGTGTTTTAGTTCTTTTCCTGTTTATACTATATATTTGATCTTTTTTTTTTCTTGATTTGTATTTTGATTTTTTGTTTTTCTTTTAAAGGATCATACTGTATAACCTGGCGGTTATAAAACCGTAAAGGAATTTTGCTGTGTGGATGACCCCCCCTGTTATCCCCCCCTAGCGACAGCCATATTACCTAGGGGGTTTTGAGTTGTCAAGTTAAATTAACAATCAGGCCTCATTATCCTAATTATGTTTACTTTAAGGTTACTCTAGGGTATTATCGTCTGTGTTGGTTATGTTCGAAGTCTCTCTCGAATAGATTAATAGTTACCCCCTAGGCAGCACAAGGACGTGAACGCCTATTAAACTACCTAACCAAACTCCTCCTAACCGCCTTATGTACCCCCGAAGTTAATGCCGCATGTGTTATTACCCCATCACTACCCATAGACGATTTAACTAGCCCCTCAACGTCCAGGTTTAGTTCTTCCATATCTAGGTGGTGTATCAACCAATGAATAAAACTAACCCCTTGGGTTATAGTCAGCGGCTGTAGGTTAATTACCTCATCAACTCTGCCCGGCCTTATCAGCTCAGGGGGTAGCTTATCTTTATCATTACAGGTGAATATGGTTAATACTTGTGCCTTATGCTCCTGCAACCACCATAATAGTTGAGCAAGTAATTTATTAGACACTCCATCATTATCGGTTTTTGTTATGTACTTCTCCACCTCATCTATTAACATGACACACGGTTGATGCTGTGCAATTAATTGCAGAGCATTACGCATATTCTTTTCAGAGTCCCCCACGTATCGACCTAACAAACTACCCAACTCTAGCCTGTATAATGGGATCCCCAGTGTGGATGCAATATACTTAGCGGCCATTGTTTTCCCTAAGCCAGGTATTGATGTTAATAATAAACCCCTTGGCCTTATCTCCTGGGGGCAATCCTTATGTATAAATGCCCTACCATCCTCCTCCAGCCAATTGGTTATAGGCGCCGATGGGTAGTAGTACCCTACGTCGGTACAGACCGGCTGGAGGCCTATAAGGGGCTGCCTGTACTCCTGAATGGTCATTGATATGGACTCAACAGCTAAGTCCCCATAATTACTAGAAGATAACCGGCAAACTTCTGCAATTTCTTTAATCGTCATCCCTCCAAATAAGCGAGATACCCTCGGTGTATTTTCCTCCCCAATAAATTCAATTAAGAATTTTGTCATTAACCCTGTAGGGACCCCAGCCTCCCCGGCATCAAAGGAGACATTATTCCTATCCTCAGAAACGGGGTTGACTAGGACTAAAGTTGATTCATGCTCAATAGCCTGCTCGTATAGGTATTCATAGTCGTCTACACTAGGACCTACACAAAAGAACAAAGACCCAGGCGGCACTATATGTGCCCTAAAATAGTCAACACTAGGCACTAATTTAGAATCTTCTAGTTCAAAAGGCTTCTTGTCTGAGAGGTAGGCTAATACGGTGCTGATATTAACCGTATCCCTCGTGGTAACCGTGATTAAAGGGAGGTCTGCTTTAAGTGCTTTTTTTAACATAGGTGGTTCCTGTGTGTTTGTGTGGTGTCATCTTAGCTATCGGACTGAGACTGGATTTACTTAAGGGTAATATTTGATTTATAGGTGGGGGCACTACATAATGATACGATTCTGTTTAGCAAAAAAAATACCCAGTCACGGGGAGGCATGAGTGGGTATTAGGCATTGACACTATTTTTATTCTTATGAGGTTAGATCACCTCCTTCTCTTTTGGGGGAATCGCATCCCCGGTATCCCCACTAATAATGGCATATAGCTCCTAGTGCGTCAACCATTAGTCCTACGTTATTACCCCATTACTCCCTACTCCTATTTAAATCCCCTAAGACAATCCAAATTGATATTACATATCATGAATTAACCCCTCCACCTGAAATTTGGAGCTGATGAAGTCGTGGGTAAAGTAACAGGCGGATATCTGCTGCTTCTCTTTGTTCACTTGATGCCATAAGTCCGTGACAATAGATTTATTGTAAGCCTTGCAGGTATCATTAGTGTTCACGATCTCCCCGTTAACCAACTGCATCGCCGCGAAGACGACGAATGGAACATTCTGGCAATGACATATATCAGCTAAAACGGCCCGTGAGAGGGGGATAAGATACCCTAGCTTCTCAATCGTGCTAAAACCTCTAGGGGGAGATGAGGGTAATTTAATATCGCCTATCTTGAGGGCTTCAGCCTCCAACTTGCTGAGGCGTTCGTCTTGTGCTTTTTGCTCCCTCTCCAGCTTGACCATGGCTTGAACCTGGATAACCACTATTTCCATTTGAGTTAAAGGCTCCCGTTCATAGCGGCCAGTCTTGCGGATTTGGGGCAGGACCTCAGACGTTACCCACTTTTTAAACCGCTTAGATTCTGGCTTTCGTGACGTCATTATCAAGGAGTATAATCCTGACTCATTGATAATCTTCATGTCCATCAGTACCTTACGACCATCAGAATCCATGGTGTCGGTACTAACGACACCATGCTCGTCTTCATCTAAGCGGCCAACCGCTTTAGAAACATTGCCGAGATCCAACTCATCACAAACATCTTTTGCCACAAACCAGGGCTCGCCCTCTTTTTCAATGGATCGCAAAGACATACCTTCAAAATTATGCGTTGTTAATTTATTCAAAATATTACCCCTTATTCATTTTGTAGTGGTCTTTCAATACTAATAAGTCTTATTTATTAGTCATATCAACTCTCTTCCTAATTAAAAACTCTCAGCTATCTTCAATAGTAGCCATACTCCTATGCCAGTCCGAAAGTGGGCGACTCCAAACCCTAAGATTAGCCCCCCTATACACTAAAGTTATAGGGTACTCATCTTTGATAGAGTGGAGGTTAGCGATAAGTACAACCTCGTACTCATTACCATTATAGTGTCGCCATTTTGAACCTACTTGTGGTACTTGTGGGGTTAATTTATCAGGCAAAGCATATACTCCTTAAATAACTTCAGGTATTTTCCGACCAATAGCGTGCTACAATATGCTGCACAACTACCGGGGGTTACCTACGGTACGAAATATATAATATATATTTAACGCTCTACCGACATTAAAGGCACACTGAAATGCAATTTTTTACACAAAAGCATGGCTTATTCAGTCATAAAGATCGTTTTACCGCTGGCAGCAAGACAACCACTGCCATGGGGGCTGTCTTAGCCGCCGTCATTACCGCTACCACAGCGTATGCAATTGATGTACGTAATGACATTCAAGAGATCCGATCGAACCAGCAGATGGACTACAGAGTATTGGTTGACCGGATCAATTCAACCTGCATCAAAAACCTACAACATCAGACTAAATAAAAGATTTAATCACTCCTCGACCGGCAAGGAGTAGGCTACGCGCGTGCCCTCCGGCAAGATATCCGATTCACAAAACTTAATGGTCACTTGCCAAAGTGTGGTGATGAATCTCTCGATCGCTTGTTTCGACTGGCTCACGTGATAACACTTCGCTTCAATAATCCCACCTTCCTCATAGAATATATGGTAGCTTTTCACCGAAACTTGATAGTGGGGGAGGATAACCCCCATCACCACGTTGTCAGAAAAACCCCGTCCATGCGTACTCACTAATCGGTTTCTGCCAACGTATCCCGGGGGGAGGACGTTTAGCTCTTGATTACCCAACTGTTTAGTGAGCCCCTCCAGCTTACTTAGCCGTTCATCATGCGCTTTAACCTCCATCGCAGAAGCAATCACCATATCCATGGTGGACATAGGGTTTTGTTCCACCTTCTCTAAAAACGCACCCTGCACCGCTACCTCCATCTCTACTGAGAGATAGATTGAATAGGCTACCAAGACATGCTTTACCCCAAAAGTGCCACCATGAGGACCAGATATGCCAATTATAATATGCCTAGAATCCCCAGGTTGACTAAGCGCCTCAATTAACCGCTTGGCTCGCTCAGTATCAAGAAAGTCTCTCGGCCTTTGGTTTGGGTTGCCGCCACTCGCACGGTGTAGATCGTTCAGGGACCATAATCCATTTTCATTTTGACTGATCTTAATCCCTGCTATATTTACTTCATTCATAATTTTTCCTCTTTCTATTCAATGGGTCACGGTAGTTACCCTCAAATTTGAGGAGATCTATTTCCAGCTCAGCAAACATCTTTTCAATGTCACGATTCACATTATCTAGACGCTTACCAGTCAACTCAGCAATCTCCGGACTGGTCATGGTTATTACCTTTGTTACATTTAATTCGTTCATTATTATCCCTCTAAAATAAAACCTACCCGTTTACCCTCCGGCAATATATCACTCTCACAAAACTTAGGAGTCACTTGCCTCAACGTGAGAATGAAATTTCTCACAGCCATAATGGCAGCCTCAATATGATAGCACTGAGCATCAATCAACCCCCCTTCAGCATGAAACGCCGTATAAGTTTTAGACGGAACTTCGTAAGCCCTAAATACAAAATTAATCACAATATCCTTGGATAATCCCTGTGAGCATTTGTAAATGACAGCGGAGGTCGATGCATACCCTGTAGGTATCTTTCCGGGAGGCGAGTTATTCAATTGTTTAGTGAGGTCTTTGATCTTTTGGATTTCTTCCCCTTGAGTTTTTTGCTGATCCTTAGTCTTGGCGAGGTCCATTTCTAGATCCGCAAGAGCCTGGCAATTAGCTAAGGTTATCTGAATTGTCGTTAAAGGCGTGGCTGCCTGAGTATTTATTTTGATGGAAACCCGCCTACTGATTTCATCATCAAGATGATGGGTTAGCGCTACTTGAGCGGTGGCTGAAATGAGCATGATAGGATTGTAACTATTTGATTTATGGAGGGACGCAATATTTGCGTTCGTGATTTCACCTTTACTATAAATCAGCTCAACAATATCTCCGCGATCTGCATAGTCCTGGTACGTTTCGATAGAGCGGACCAATCTATTAAAATCCTCCAGTCTTGCATATTTTCCCCCACCGTTCTCATTCTTGTAAGAATGGTGAAAATACTGTGACGTGTAATAAGATCGGCCTTGATAGGTGACCATTTGGTGTAATACATTATTTGTTAAATTTAATTCGTTCATTATTATTCCTCTAAAATAAAACTGACCCGCTTGCCTTCGGGTAAAATATCCGACTCACAGAACTTCGGGGATACCTGCTAGTTTCTGCTCTGCTTGGACCATCCACCCCGACATCTGATGGATCTGCTCGGCTGGGCTAAGGGGTTTCTGCTCAATTTTCTCAATAAAAGCCTGATGCACCTCCACGTTCATCTCAGGACTCAACCAACTCCCGTAAGCCACTAATACCTCTTTACATCCGAACGTGCCGCCACCGACACCACGAGCCGTCTCTGTAAATACGGGATATCCCGCCTTTACATTCCGCCCTAAAACAGCAATAAACGCCTTAGTCCTATCGCTTCTCAGGAATTCATAAGGCGTTTGCTTTGCCAGCCCCCCACTCGCACGGTGCAGATCATTTAAGCTATAAAGGCCATTCTCATTTTGAGATATCTTAATTCCCGCTATTTTCAAACTATTCATAATTATTACCTTTGTTGGTTACGGTATTTTCCGCTTTCTCTCTCTAATTTCACTGCGCTACGGTTGTTTTACAAAATATACACTCCTTAAGTATTTGTGCAATTAATTGCACAGCTATTTGATAGTAGTTAGGTTTGATTCCCCATTAGATTTAAGATAAATGACCAATTCTTTCTTGTAGTACTGAAGCTCTTCTGCTGATAATATCGAGTTCACTTTTCCACTTATTTGATCTTCAACCAACCCCAATAAAGCCTTGGCGCCCTCGACAGGGTTGGCCACAGGGAACTCGGGATCCCTGTAATTATAACTACTAATAAAATAAGAAAAACCACTAAGGTATAAGTACCCAATAGTAGGTACATCAATTAATATCTGATCAGTATACATAGGCGCCTCTTTATTTGGATTTGGATGTAATATGTATTATTACAATTTACCCCTCGAAAGTTAATATATTATTTTTAGGCGTAAAAAAGCCAGGGCACTCGCCTGGCTTAAAGATGTTTCTTTATTTAGTACACTGATCCTCGTAGTAGATTATCATACTCTGTAGTCTGCCTGTGTAGAGGAGGGTCCTCTCTAGGTTAATTCCTAGGTTCTTAACATGCATCATGTTCAGGCAGGCCATTGGGTTAACCGTTATGTCTTTACTGACTTGTTCTTTATTTGCCTCTGAGTACACTATCCAATTAAGTGGTAGAGTAACTACTGGTTGAGGCCGGGGCACCAACAACACATTAAGGGGGCTCTTCTCTACTACTAAATGCTTCGGTGCTCTCTCTGAAGTTGTCGAACAGCTTACTAGTGCCAACATTAAGACTAATAGCAACCCCATCAGGGTTTTTCCTTGCCTCATTATCAAGGTCGGTGGTGTGTAATTTTGCTGTGGTACTTTGAACATTATTAGCCGCCTTTATTGTTCGGGTATTAAGGGTATTTATTGCTTTCTGAGTGGCCTTAGCCTTATACTCGCGGTCTTTTTCAATATCCTTAATCACCCCCTCTAACTGAGTGCCATACACTTTCTCGATCTTTAGCTCCTCCTTAATGGTGGCTAATTTCCCCTTTATTAACCATTGCTGTAAAATGTAGCCACCTATCACAATAACCACAACAACTGCTCCGTACTTGTAATACCTGCCTGAGAGTTTGATTTTTTTTAACAAGGGGATCATACCTATCAACTTAGGAACCCACGTTATCACGGTGAGTATCACTGTGGGTATCATTGGGGGTAGCATTCTGATCTAACCTCCTTTGGTCATTATAGAATTTTAAAGCAGCGCCTTGCAACGCACTAACCGGGGTTAGGATAGCAAAGCATGCGGCAATGGTTATTGGGTCCCACCCACTTGCCTCGGCGGCTTCAAAACAAAAAGTATAAGAAATATGGGTTAAATATATCATATAAAAAAATGCAGTACGTCGCACTATTTTACCCTGACTTAAGGCAACCCATAAGCCATCTAGTGCCGCATTAATAACCCCCCAAAGCCCATTAACCTGTATTTCTATAGTGGCGTACCATTTCAAGCCCCCCATACTAAAAACCGTGGTGTAGTTCTGGGAACTCAATACATAACGTTTTCCCGACTTCTTTAGGGTTAACCACCTCCCCCATTTCAATTATTTTATCAACAAGTTTTTTAATCAACCTAATATCATTTAGGCAGTAATTCACAACTACCCCTATACGTCCATGCTGCCACATTACTTGAGGGTTGTGGCTAGCACTTAATATACCCACCCCGAAGTTTGCCATTGTGCAATCATTAAGCCCATAACCTGCGTGCTGGGGGGTACTAGGCCCAGTCCCTAACTCATGGCCTAAAGCGGCACTCCATATAGCCTTTTGAACATCAAAATGTGCTGTGTTTGGGTTAAGGTAAAACCCATTAGCCATTAAAAGTTCGTTGTCAAAATCCATGATATTAAACCCAATAACCATGTCTGTGTCGTCCAGTAATTTTTGAAATGAATGAAAATTATCGCGGAGGAAAACTTGATTAGTTTCTGTGGTGTAATCGTATGCACAAATCACAGCAATGCCCATGTTGCTAAAGTCACGCCGCCCATTACAATAAGCTGTCCCTACCTTACGAGCACTAACAGGGGCTATCGCTTTTATTGTTTTAGTAGCATATACAATCAAACTACACCTGCCTTTTTGCAAAATCCAATAACGTCAAAACAAGGGCAGTCCTTAGTTACCCCAGGGAGATCCCTATGGCCTAATATAGTCAAGCCTTCGTACCTAGCATGAAGCGTCATAAGGAGTGTTCGTAGTGTGTCAAATTGGCCTACCTCAAAATTACCCTCAGAGTCCCCATCCTCATCATTAACCCCCCCCACTAAGCAAACCCCAATACTACGTTTATTATACCCCCTAGCATGGGCTCCGGTTATGCTTAATGGCCTACCTGTCTCAAGCGTGCCATCCCTACGTATAACAAAATGATAACCTATCTGGGACCAGTTCCTAGGGGTTTCCCTATGCCATCTGTCTATCTCCTTTGCCCCGATATCCATGCCTGGAGGAGTTGCGCTGCAATGTACCACTACCATAGTTATGTTACGCATAATATTTACCTTATTTTTGCATTAATTTCCGTCAATATTCTATTATTTTCAGCAACAGACTTCTCAAGGGAAATTTGCTTATTTATGAGTAATTTTGAAGTACTATGTACCTCGTTAAGTTTATAATGTGAACTGGCATTAGCCAGTATAATAAGATACGCCTGGTGTATCTTATTTGCTATGTACCCTAGTATAGTAATAATTATTGATATCAATAAAGGGGTAACCCACGTGTCCATGAATCCTTGATCCATAATTACTCATACTCCCCAATAATACCTACGGGTGGATACACACTCAACTTTGGGGACGCTAGGAGATTACCTGGAGTCACCCGCCACGATATCTTAGCTAATATGGGGTTATTAACACTACTAAAGGCCTCCGCTATTAACTCACTGCAAAACCACTTATCCTTAGCTTGCCAATTTTTACGAAAAACAAACCCGAATATAGCCCCATAATCATACTTTTTACCAATTTGTTTGTTTAGGAAATCCTCTAAAGACGAGTTTGCATCAATATACCTTATGGTATGCTTATCTGCCGATCGAAGCACTCTAGGTAGGTTAGTCAGGCGTACCCCCGACCCAGTTATGGACTCCCACCCCTCGCCTGTTTCGTTATTGATGATGGCAACATGACTATAAGGGCTCCATGTAAACCACCTTACTGCCCTACTAATAGGCTGCTCACCTGATGTAAATACTAGCGAATAAATTGTCATACGGGTATTCCTCTTAATATTAAGCCCAAACTACATTAGCTACCTCTAGGATAGTGCTAGCATTGGCTATTTGATTCTTATAGTACCTGCCTTTACCTATTTGTGTGTATTTGTAGGTTGCCCCTGTGAGTATAACCTCATTTACCTGCTTAGGGGTATGCATGACGTCCATAAAAGAACCGTTATCATCCTGGACTAGTATAGGATAACTAGTCAATGTGGACTTACTTATATCAGACAGACCTATGAGATTCATTTGGTCCAACACCCCACTAGTGTACGTGTATAAAATACCGTCCACAGCGTGGGTAAACCCTGAAAGTATGGCCAATGACGTATTTTCGTTAATATAAGCCGTCCTTAAAGTTTTGGCATATTTTAGGACGGCATCAGGCATTAAGGAAACTATGGTGTCAATAGTCTGCTGTGTTGGGGGGAGTTCACTAGAGATATAGATGGACCCCTCCTTAATACAAAGTACTAATGGCTGAGAGACCCCATTGAGGTACGCCTCATCCCTTAAGCAGACTAAAGTAGCGCCCAGGGTAGTGCTTGTGACTAGGTATAGTGCCATATTAAGACTCCCTAAAAATATCCAAAGTAACTCCCCACACACTAGATTCATCGTCATCATCAGAGGTGGCGTAAAATAGTTCTAAAGTGTGGGCGGCATTAGTTAGCACCAGCCCGGGTTCAAAGTCGCAAACTAATATTTTTTGATTTGAGCCCGTAGACCCGAAGCTACCACTACTGTCTTTTGGCTCAACCCTTATATCATGCAAAATCACAACCCCGTCAAGCAGGACTCTAGCTAGAAAGTCAGAATTAGTTTTATTATGATTATAGTAATACCTCCAGCTAGCCCTATAATTACCTGCAGGGACGATTGGTATATTTAGAGTGGCTCTTAATTGGTAATTAGTGTCGGTGGTGGTCGCGACCGTAGGATCTTTTAATGTGTACTGCTCTGTTCCAAAAACAGATCCACTGCCTGCAGTGTGCCCGTCATCTGTTAAGATCCATACAGAACCGTCGTATATCCACCAACTATTATCACTTAATTGCTTTGTCTCGTGGCCTTCTAAGACAGTCTGAGCAATTCTAGCTGTCGCATCTGCAACCACAGTAACCCCAGGCCGTGTTGGTCTCTGCGCGGCGGTTAGAATCCCATTACCATCTAAGGTAGCTACCCCGTTTGCCACTGCTTTTTCGGTCGTTGGGATGGCTCCAGTTTGGGTAGCGGTGACACTATGCGGATTAACTGTCGAATCAGCATGAGAATCATGAGTAATAGTACTAACCGCGCCTAAATTTATTAGAGCATTGGGGGAGGTAGTAGCCCCAGTGCCCCCATCAACTACCCCAATGCTATCCCCTGGTTCAAATTCCTTTAAGCCAGACATCGATCCAACGTCTGGGACTGGTTTTACTGGTTTTTTATCTGCCATTAGCAAGCCACCGTTGGTATATCATCTTGAGAGCCATTAGCCCTGAAAAAGGGTAACTCCCCATTAATTAGCGGTATGTTATCAGGACTACCGTCGGCTCTACAGAATTCCAGGCAATTACTGTTGCTACCTGCTGTGCTTAAGTTAATCACTGGGCCGCCTATCCACTCATGGGGTAATGGTCCTTGTTTAGAGAAAATTGAGGGGACTATGCCAGGCCCTCCCCTTACAAATAATGACCCTTCAACAGCATTAACAAGCGCAACTGCGGGTTGATCTGGGCCAGCTAGGATAGGGATTCCATTGATTATAAACGCGGGGACTTCATTAGCCTCTTCGACGTACTCTTCGTACATAAGTCACCTAAAATTAAAGTGGGCGTCCCTGCCCTGTGGGGTAATATTATAATGCGGGGACAGGATCTACCATTCTAAATCCAACATTAACAGCATCTGTACTTGTAACCACAAGGTTCATTGCCTGTGCAGCAGCAGCGCCCGTCAATGTGACGTCAACATCAAGCCCGTTGATCTTAGCCCCTATACGTTTATTAGAGATAATCACCGCTCTAGATAAGACGGCATCAGCCGCAGCACTTCCGTTATGGAATGCAGCTACATTGAACCGCTCAATATTAGCAGGAGTAGCTACCTCGTGAATGACTATCTCCCACTCAACACTTTGCCAGGTGTCAACTAATTGAGAGTTGACAACCGTTACGGTGGTTATAGGTCCACTTGTGCCAACTGTACCCCCGCCAGCTTGAATAGCAGCACTTAAGTTGGCCAAATGCACCATTACTGCATCGCCACTAGTCAAAATAGCGTCGGTGGTTACATCAACACCAATAGAAGCCGACAACTCACTAATAGCAGCTTCAAGGTTGTTACCTTGAGTTACTTGCGAGACATCCCCGTAGGTAGGTGCTTCAACCCCAGCCGCAGTTTTGCCAACAAAGTCACGGATATTGGTTAATTCAGTGAGGATTGCGGCAATAGAGGCGGGTGTTTCCTGCCAAATAGTGCCATTAAACCCTATGAATTTATCGGCATAAGTGCCCTCTTGCACAACCAAAACATCCCCGTCCACGGCATTAGGGGTTGAATCCGCAGCCAGGGTGACAGTCCATGCGCCAGTTGACCCAGTAATATCGTACACACCAATAACACCGGCGGTTAAGTCTGGGACTAGTATGCGACTAGTGGCGACGACTGTGATGCTATCCCATGTGTCGGCAATATTAAGGGCTGTCTCCACTGCTGTTAAATCAGCGTAATTAGTGAAGTCCGCCGCTAAGACAGGGTCTAGCCACGAGTCTCCATTAATAGCATTAGTGATGTCTGCAACACTAGGCTGTTTAACCCAGGCAGCTGCGCCAGTGCCTGCAGTTTCCTTGATGTACCAGTCGCCAGGGTTAGATTTATCAAAATATACAGATGGATTAATAGCGATGCCGGTCGGGGTTAACGCGACACCAAGTGGGGCACCAGTACCAGACAGTATCTCTACGTCATCAATATCAATGCCAAAAGGAAAACCAGTACTAACTATAGTCATAAAAACCTCACTATTACCCTAATAGGACTGTACCTCGGTTAGGATTGTATCAAGTTCCTAAGTGCCATTAGTTCGGCATCATGCCTATAACAACATGAGTTAAGGTACTCAATGTTCCATTCCTCTATTGTCTTATTAGAGTTAAATAAAAATAGGTTACTTTCATAACCCACCAGAATGCCGCCTCGCATTTTTACGTAAGCAGCTAATCCTAATTTTTTAACCTCTATCGCTTTCATATCGTAGTACCCATTCTCACAACATTTATATAGATGTCATCTGTGTCTTTATTCTCAATAGTTAACTGAAGCATAGACCCGACTACTGTAACACAGGCACTAAACAGTAACTTATCTCCAACGGCCATACCCATTGTAGTCTGGGCAGATACCCCGTTGTGAATACTGGCCACTTCAATATAATAATGACGGTTATTAACCTCATCAGATATAGCTAGTTTCCAATGTACTGCTCTGTGTAATGATATCTCCGCCTGGTCCACCACTTCAGTGTCTGTAGGGGCTATCGGGCCGAATTTAAATTGGGGGAACCCTGTGCCATCTACCCCCCCTGCCCCATCAGGCCCTTGCTCACACTCAACTATTACCGTCTCTTCTGTGACCTCCTCGGCCACGTCAACAATTTGTAACTCCTCTATTACTACGGCTTCCTCTGAAGGGGTTTCGACAAAGGAGCGCTCTACTACCTCCTCCATAACTAGTGTGTCGTCACCCTCGACAGTGACCTCAATCACTGTTATCTCTTCTATGATCTCCGTCATAGCTATCTCGTGACCTGGTAGTCTACCGTTAACTTGCCTTGCAAGAAACGACTCAAACCCCCGGTTGAACTGGTCAGCTCTAAATCATACTCGGCTTCTTTCCAGAGTATGGCTTTACTATCCCCCCCTAAGTAAACGATCTCTATCGTACCTAATGCACCACCTAAAATAATACCGCCATTAATATCTGTGAAGTCCAGTAATTTAACCTCATCATCTTTCGGGTTCCTTGCGTGCATCCTGCCACTGTACCCAGTTAAATCAATTGGGTCTTGGGTTAGTTTATTGACAAGCCTAAACTTGCGTTTAAAGTCAACCCCTCGCTCTATCGTGTAGTCTCTTTTTAAAGCGGCCATCTAGCGAATCCCCGCTTAAGTTCTGTTGGTTTTTGATTGAGCGTAGACAATGAAATCATCCGTGCCATCCCGAACCACTCTGGCAAAATTAGGCGAGTCTGGACCTGTGAACTCAAGAAAAGAGCTAGTAATATTGATATCAACCGTAGTGTGGGTAATCCAGGCAGATTCCTCATGTAGCCGTATCTCTACGATTATTGAAGTTAAGCCAGCTGCAAGAACTCCTTCGAATGATAGGAAACTTGGGTTTTTTATAGTCAATGAGATGTTAGTGTCCCCGTCCGCATTAACTCCTGTGACAGGGTCATATATCTTATAAGCCGGATTGTTCTTTTCTAATTGAGCGTCAGTTGTCGCCATCCTCAATGCCTCTGTTAAATTAGTGTTTAATTAAAAGTTTTTGCCTACCAGTTAAAGTTACCAAACCTTTGCAATTAATTGCAAAGTTATAAATAGTGTATGGGGACAATTTTAGTGCTAGACAATTTGGCAACCCCATTATTAATAACAACCGAGTCCCCAGCCCCCACCCCCCTAACTAGGGGGGTTATTTTTAGGCCATTACTTGTGGCTATTAGTAATGTATTACCTCGCACTTCTAGTACCTCCCCTAAGAGAGTGGTTGAGTTACTTAATAAATTGATTAAGTCCTTAACTGGCTGGCTCATCGTACCACCCTTAAGTTTGATTTAATTGTATTACCTTGTGAACGGTGCTCTACTGATGTAATCTTCCCGTACCATTCAACCCCTTGCAGTGCGTCGATAACCCTGACAATATCCCCGTTCCTAAAAGAACCCCTATACACACAAACCATATTAACAGTAGATAGCCCGGATAAGTCATTAAGCTCCTGCAGCCCCCTTGATAATGCAGCTTGAGTGTCACTAAGTAGGGGGTCTTCTATTAAGATACCCTCAAATTCACCACCCCCTCTAACCACTATTATCTCCATAATATTAATAATCCTATGGGACATCACCGATAATAACCACAGCTATTGGAAACTCTGTTTCCCCCTCAATACTAGCCGGTGAATTTATCTTGTAAACAAAAACATTAGTAGTGTACGTAACCTGCAGCACCCCTACCCCAAATTCTTTAGAGTTTAATGTGACCTGGTCGGCCCCAATGGTCACTCCTTTTAATGATTTCCCCAACCATTTGGATGTAAACCCAGAGCTAACAGGTTTACTAGTGGTGGCTGTGTTTGTGTTATTGAAAATCAAATACTCCGTGATAACTATCGTAGTTGTTGGTTGTGTAGATACCGAACCCCCCGATAATATTGGGCTACGTAAAGCTACATTACCACTTTTATACACAAGGAAAAATACATCATCCCCTGGTATAAAAGAAGTCTTTCCAAAGTTTAAACCATCAGTACGGCCATCAACCTCCGCAGATAGATGACTGCTAGCATCTGCCTGCCCAAACTGTACGGTTATGCTGGTTGTTACTATACTAGCCATGGTTAAGTCTCCAAAACTATAAACTGCACTTTGGTGGCTTCTGGCGCAGAAATATTAAAATTTAATGACCTGGTGGTGTACGTTATAGTGGCCACACTATACCCACAGTCGATAATGGTCGGTGCGCTTATATTACTACTATTGACAGTTGAGGCTATTGCCCCTAGAGATTTGCTAGCCCACACTACTGTGTCGATAGTAAGCACTGGGTACTGTAATGAGGCCGTCCCAACAGTAAACGATATAGTCTCTGTGACCTGCCTAGCTACCTCCCCAACAGCTGTAATGGATACTGTCTGTGTCCCTGAATGGCCTATCGTTAGGTTAGTCCTGTAAGGGCTAGGGTAAACACTTAAAACCCCTAAAGCAGCGTCATTATCATCAATTGTGAACTCTACGACATCAGAGGTTGCTAGTGGGTCAAGGTCTTTAATTCTAAACTTATTAAAGGTCTTTGTGGCATTTAAACTTTCCTGTATGGATAAGTTATCAGTGACGTCTGATAGCACATGGTCTGGGGTTAAAGTGTCAAATAACTCAGTACTAATTTTATACTTTGGCCTAACAATTAATGTCCCATCAGGTTTAGTCTCAACGACGCCTCCTGCAGAACTCGCTATTTGCTGTATGATGGCTATAGGAGATGCGTTAATAACTGCTAGTCTGCCAGGTAGTATAGCCCAATCTACTAATTGCCAGTCTATAGCGGCCCCCGCTACTTCTTCTGCGGCCGCTTTACTCGTTATTAATGTGCTCCATGTTTTAGTGACAAGAGTGGCCCTAGGTGATTCTAGGGAGGCAGTTGGGCTAACCCCCTGCAACGTCATTAAGACTTGCCCAGGACGGTTTCTTACTAATCTCTTACTATCTACTATGAATTTATAAGTGTCCCCTGCGAAATCGACATCAAAGGGGGTATCCTGAGTTAATAATGCGTAATCCCCCATGTCCAGCAGAGTTGCGGACATAACCCATGCATAGCCCGTTTCGTCTAGGCTTAAGGATGCGTCCCCTATAGGGATATCCCTACCACCCAGTATAATCCTAGGTACATTACTTAAATTAATAACTGTTATGCCTAATATGTCGTATATCTGCTTCTGGTTCTTTGAGGATTGATTATAAACCCTCAAGTCATAGTTATGATCCCCAAAAGAAACCACTGTTATTGTATTGGCGTATACGTGATCATTACCCCCCTGGACAGGGAATTGTATACTCCATGCCTGGGCACCCGTATCAAACACTCTGATAGCATCCTGGTAGACTTCGTGAACAGTTGCCCCCACCTTTAAAGTGCCTGCAAAGTTTTGCTCTGAAAAAGTCCTGATAACTTCTAAAGGGGAGTATGCTTGGCTATTCGATACGACAGTCTTAGCCAACCCAGAGTAACCCTCAATCACATAGGCTGATGTTTTTATTAGGGGGCTATATTCTTGAACAGTTATAGCCCCAACCCTACTAGAATAGGGCATGCTGTTGGTGCTATTAACAGGGTCGCCTATGGACAAATTGTAGGGCTTAAGTGCGAAATGGGCTATAGGATGTTGTATAGAGTAGGACGCTTCTAAACTGGCTGATATAGAGCCAAAACTTGATTGACGATTGACTGCTAGGATCCTACTAGTGTAATTCTGTATAGAAGTTACTGTCGCTTTCATTGAGTAGAGCTGGGCACTAGACCTATTGGCAAAAATACCTAAACCGTACACATTATTAGATAGGGTTGCCAGCCTTAAGCTATAGACCTCCTCGGACTCCCTTTTGGCAAAAACCCCAACATCCTCTGGTTGCCGGTTAAACCCGCTAGCCGGAAATAACAGGATAGATGATTGCTCACTAGTGATTCTATGCCTAACTACACCAACGCCATTTACCCCTATGCCGGGTAATGTGACAATGCCATTTATTGTAGGTTGTATCCTAATCAGCCCATTTACTGTGAATAGTGGTAGGGGTACGCTACCCGTAATAAATTTTGATATTTTTAAAACGCCATTGGCCGTTAAAGGCGGCAGGCTAATGGTGCCGACTATATCCTTAGACGATGCATCTATAGTTAACACCCCACTAGAGGTCAGCGCTGGTAGGGCTGGGGAGCCATTTAGTTTATTGACGACAGCAATCCCCCCGCTGCCCCCTAGGCTGGGTAATGATGGACTGCCAGTTAGATTTATAGTGGCCATGAGAGCTTAGGTTACCCCGGAAACATGCGTATAGAGTGGTGCGGTCGTCACCTCTAAACCCCCAATAACCAAATAAGGCATACTTCTGATGGCTCTGGCCATTGGGCAGTAGATAGCATAAATAATCCTATGTTTCAGGCATTAATATGGTTAAGGAGGTTATATTTACACTATCAGAAGTGACAATATTAACATCGTTTATCTCTAAATCCCCCCCGCCACCTGTCGCCGTCACTACCATATCTAGTTGTTTAGTACTATTATCAGTAGCCCTTGCCCACCCCGCTGTCCCGGTGGCTGGTGCTGTGACTGGCTGTGTTAATGCCCCCACATTTAAAGCCATGGAACCTCCTGAAGCAGTATTAAATCCTGCTAATGTCCATGAGGCCAAAGTAGTGTCACTGTGTGTTCCCCCCGCCGATGCCGGTTGAGTGCCTGTGTAAACATGCAAAGAGCCATAACCAAAATCCTGGCCGACTGTGTACAAAAGCGCATCCCGTACCCCCGCAGTTATCTTTACCGCCATAATCTCAGTATCCTTAAAAAATGAAAAATCATTAAATAATAGTATATAACAACCCGCCACTAATATCAGGGGTAGTGTCATGCACTCCGCCCGTAATACCCATCGTGTCCACCAAAAAAAACACTAAGTTTTCAATCAAATTGGTGCTGGCAAAATTATTATATTTTGTACGCCATGTGTAAATAGTGCGATCATCAATATAATTTGCACCTATGTCATAAATAAGCAATGTCCCGTCGGTATTACCTTTAGCCCTAGGCCACCACAACATTACATAGTGACTTATGGGGTAAGGCATATCTAGCTCATAAACATATCTAGCGGGTACGTTAACAGTGCCTGTTAACGCCCCTGCGTAGGTATTTCGCGTATCACTGATAGTAAGCCCATCCCCGAATGTCAGCCCCTCACAAGGGTTGCCCGCCGTAACTGTCCTTGTGCCACCTGATAGGGTAAACATACCTCCCCCGCTAGGTAGCCCCTGGGGGACGGTCAGCTTGACGGGGGCTATTGGCTCATTTGTAGCACTGAATACCTCATCTAAACCCTCTACTTTTAATGCCCCCTGGTAGAATGAATTATGCCCAATATGGCTAACATAAGGAGTTTCCGTGTAGCGTATCTCAGGGCTAACCTCCAACTCAACCCCCTTGAACTTTGAGGTAGTAGTATCATCCCCGTAACCCTCTAGCATCCCGAGTTTTGAATACTTTCGGCCGAAAGCAGAGCGAGTGCTGTCTGGAGGGTCATCCCCTGGCCCTGTGTAGTAGGTAATACCCCTAATAGGTAGTGTGTCCTGATGGAACCCTGCGGCAGGCGTGACGGACACATAGGCATCGGTGGCTAGAGAAGAATAGTCCGACGCTATATGTGCAATAGCAGCAGTAGAGTGTAATGTTGCTGTCTTTTTCCTAACCCCATAAGGATAACTGTAAAGCCCCGCTGATTTTGTTGAGTGCACTACCTCAATGGCCCCTCCCCCTGGGTATGGGACATCCCTATTTGCTGTTGCCATAGTCTCAGTGCCGCCTACATTATAGGTTATAGCGTAATTACCAGACGGGCCTAAAGATAACCCAACACTTATAGTAGATTTAGCCAATAGTTCTAGTATGATAGTGGAGGCCTGACCCCCCGTAACATACCCTTGCCCCTGAAAAATAGCCCTAGATCCAGTGTAATGGAACCCACTAAGGAAGTCTGAATACATACGGTCCAACTCTATAGTATGGGTAGCTGTATACTGAGTGCCAGACCAGGGTGGATTGTAAGTTCTGTATACATTGACAGCGAGAGGGGTTCCTGCATTCCGGACGCCACAAAAAACGGTGCCAAACTGGGGAATCCCCTGAGTAACTACCTCACTGCTTAATGTGTGCGACGACTTAGTGGTTAGCGCGGCAATATTGTATACTTTGCTTTTGATAAGGGAATAAATGTTCACTAGGTTAGTGCTCCCCCCATCTACGGTTAGTACTATTGGTATTGCAGCGACCCCTCCTATAGAAATAGCTTTACTATGGTCTAGTAATTCTGACAATAAGGTAGTGTATACAGGGTAATACCCTGGGTATGTCGTGTTTGACGGGCTAGTGTACGATACCCAAAAAACCCCATCACTCGCCTCTTTTATACTTAATATGCCCAACTCTCCGACACCTGCTGGTAGGTTAACGATATTGTTATCAATATCTACTAGGTTGTTTACTGCTGCAAACGCATAGAGCTTCACCTTACTATTAGTATTAAATACCCAGTCCATATAGGACTTTAGCAGTAACCCCTCCTTAGACTCGTACAAATCTTTTATCACAGTTAGGTAGCGGGCTGTGCTCATATCAAACCCTGCAGTGGTGCTTACATTTTCGTACAGTGCGTGGGTAGATATCAGATGGGAGCCGAGGGCGCTCCCGCCTATAGGGATGATCCTGTTTTTCTCATCCAGCAGTACTCCAGGGTTGCTTGTGTCTGTAAACTCGTCATATATTTCTAAACTATAACCAACAACGGGGGCCTGAGTTATAGTGCCTCCTGGTGTATGGCTAGTATAGGCCATGTTACCATTGAATAATCCACTAGAATTGTACTGTATGACGTTAGTGAAAGGTCCGAAATTATTAACCATTAAGGGACCTCAGTGTTGGCATTATTAAACCTCAATGTTAGGGTCTCCCCGCTGTCAGTTATGAACTGACCTTCCAGCCACCTCTCAACTATAATAGAGGTGCCTGGGTTATTAGGGTCTTCTAAAGTCTCCTCTACCACCGCCCTAGAAACTTCTTGGAATGCCTTCCCCCTAGACCCTTCCCCCCCACTCATTAAGGTACTGTATGTGTCCGGCCCTGCAGGATGTATCTCTCTGGGGTATGTAGTTATGGATGCCCCAAAATCGTGAGTAGCAAGTACCCTAACCCCTGGTATTGGGGTTTGTGCCTTTATCCCAGCTAGCCATATTCTTTGAAGTGTTCTAAATTGGGCACCCTCAGACACAGAGTTAGGTAGGTCGTAGGTTACCTTATAGATGTAATACTGAGGGGAATACCTGCATATTATAGCCCCATAGGCAGGGATAGGGCTATATAGAACCCCTCGGTTACCTGGTACTGGTTTAGGGGGGGCTATGATATTGCCAGAAACATCCCGGAATTCAGATATAAACACTCCCCCAACTATTGGGTTGCTATACCCCTTACTTAAGGTCTTAGTAGTGTCTCCCGAAAAAATAAGCTCTTCTGTCACGGGGTCATTCCTGGCCCCGATGGATACGACTTTAACATATGACACAGGGGATGTTGTGGTCGTTGCTGTGTAGGCTAATGATGGACCCCCTAATCCATTACCCACAATACTAGTCCATATTTTTACGTTTAACTCACTCCCTGCAGTCGTCTCAAGATCCTCTAATGTGAATACCTTTAGGGACCTCCTGGCTAGTAGAGAGCAGTAAACCCTAATATAAAACTCCCCTGGCTCGTTTACTTGCAGGATACTACCAGCGTCTGCTACTAATAATTTGTCAACGTTAGTGGAAACATTAACGTTAGGCCTCCACAGGGTCAATACAGGCTCAAAAACAAAGTACGGCTTCACCATTATAGGCCTAGATAAGCCAATTGCAGGGTTATCTAACCTCTCTACAATTAAAGGCTCAGGGGTTTGTATGGGTGCAACATCAATACCTAAACTAGCTGTGGTTACAGTCATTAACGCCTCTCACTTGTGCAATTAATTGCACAGAACCTACACAAAGTTAAAACCTAAAGGTCCTAGGCACTTTCCCCGTCAACACTAATATAGACTGAATTGCCAGAAAGAGAGGCAGCCCCGGCAGGGACGACTCTTTTCTCCCAAAGGGGTATGGCAGCTGGTAAAGTTCTAAATACGAAAATATCAGAGGTCAACCAGGAACCGCCAAACCCATTAAAATCTAGTGTAAAAAATGGTCTCCCAAAATCAGGATTACTAGGAGCTAAATTAGTTGTTATATTGCCGCTACCAACAGCTCCGGTCACACTGCCAACAACATTGAATACTGTTGCACTTGTGAATGTTAATGTCCATGTATCAAGTATTCCCCCAATAGAGTCAACCAATATAGGGAAAGTAGTGTCATCATAAGTACCCGCAACAGAGGTTATTGACTTACTGTCATGTGTCCCAATAACATCGCCGTACTCAAGCACACTAGTCACCCGGGTATCAGCAGTTGAGAACACATAGTCAACCTGTGCTTGCAGTAATAATGTGGCCTCATCAACATTATAGGTAACCGCCCCTGCTGCTAAAAGCCTAATATATTGCTCATTACCTGTTTGAGATACATTAGCCTTGTCGGTTATGCGTATGAGGTCCCCATCCTTAAAATAATCTAGAGCGGCATCCTCTGTAAACACGACTAGAGTGGTAATACCTATAGTAGTGTCTAATGCCAAACCCCCGCCACCGTATACTCGCTCAGACCCAGTGAGATCGCCTTGTGTATCTGTATGAGTGCCTGCATGTATAACAATTGCATCATCGCCTGGGGTATGCACATCAACAAACACCCTGGTGTCAAGAAATGTGAGGTTATCGATATTGGCTATCTTTATAAACACTTTACGATATTTAGTACTGCCTGATGTACGCTCTGCTTGTGGTATATCCGGCCATGCATTATTCTTCACTCCGGACACAATCTCATTATTAGATAAGGCAGCGCCATTTGAGGAAGCATCGTTAACCACTAATGATTTATAAAAAAGTATTTCTGAAGTTAAAATAGCCACGCTTTAAGCTCCTATTAAATATTATTCTTTGAGGCATTGGATAGAACATCTACCAACTCTTTAACCTGGTCACGGGGTCCAAATAAATTAAACTGATTACCGTTATTTACGGATAAATCTAATCTCATAATTTCCCCGTCACTTTGTGCTGTCCCAGTACTACTGGGAGGGGGCACTAATCCACCTGTCTGGAATCTAGGGATATCTACACTGCTTATAGGTCTTGGCGCATTTAGACTGTTTAAGGATTCAATAAACCCAGCCCCGTATCTACGGACAGCTTCTTTATTAAGTACAAACTCTCCTGGCTCTAGTAGTGCATTGACAATATCACCTCCACCAAACCCAGGCAACTTACCCCCTGCCGCCAGCCTAACTGCTCCTCCATTATTGAACCCTACTAGTGAAGTGCCCCCCGTCCTAGCCCCTACCCTAGCTGATTTAGTGAGTACCCTATCTAGATCCCTCTCCAACTTAATAATATTACTGACCGCTTCCTCTATATCAACCTTAATGGCCAACACTGGGTCAATTTTAGTAATACTAGTTAAAGCTTCTTGTAAACTTTTCACAGAGGCTTCACTTGCCTGTATGGATGATCGTAAAACACCAGCACGTTCCTGTGAGGCAGCAGTTGATCGCTCGTTAGCCCTGGCCTCAGCTATGAATGCCTGCTCTAAAATACGACCCCCCTCAGCGGTTAGTAGAATGGCACGTCTGGAATCGGTTAGCCTGCTAGACAAATCCTGAACACTGGATGCTACTTTACGGGCTGCGTCAAAAGCACCTGCTTGGAATAACCTCCTGGCCTGGGTTATTTTAGTGGCCGCTTCTGCTTCTATATCCGCTTGTTGGTCGGAATCCGATGCATCCCTCCTACGCAACTCACGTATTTTATCCTCCGTTGACCTCCTTGAATCCGCGGCCTGTTGGTAAAGACTGATGGCTCTGTCTGTGGTCTTTTTAATAGCCGCTTCTTCAGCATTAAGCGCCTGCTTAGCCGCATCTAGCCCTGCTTTGGCCTCAGTTGCTTTAGCCTCCCGCTGCTTTTTAGCCTCATCTTTCTTCAATTTAGTTTGGGTAACAATAAGCTGCGCTTCTAAGTTAGCTAGCCGTTTACTCCCCTCGCCTATCGCTTTACTGGCAGATATAACCTCATTGGTATAGTCCCGAGCCGCCTTTACCCCCTCCTCGAAGGCGATTCTACCAGAACCAATCCCCGCTTTAATTCTATTAAGGGCTCCAAGTACCTGCTCATCGTCTACACCAAAGTTAGCTAATTTATTGCCTAAGTCTTCAAACTCAGAGGTTAAATCTGTGAACTTCCTGGCGGCTACGAATGACCGTTCAAGGGCTTCACTAGATTTATTAGCTGCTGCGGACACTAAGGCAAACCCAGTGGCAGCGGCAATTAAGGCAATACCTAATGGTGTTAATAAAAATAACCCGACTGAGGCCGTGAATATCCCCATATTGGCGGCTGCTATTACGAGACTGACAGCCACTCGGGTCAGCCCTCCGCTACTTAAAAATAATAGGGCCGCACCTAACCCATTAGCCCCTAATGTAGCTGCGGTGAAGCCTATAATCAACTTACCTATCCCTAGGGTAGCTATAGCAACAGTCACTCCGATTAACGCCTTAGCCACAAAAGCTATCGCCTGTGGATTATCCTTAATGAGGGCTGCTATTGCATTATTAATAGATACAATACCCTCATTTAATGATAACACGACAGGAGTTAATGCCTGACCTAGCGCAATAAACGTATCTTTTACTTTAACGGTGGACTCGTTTAATTGCTGGTCCAGTGTAGCCTGCATCTTTTCAAAGGCTTCATTAGCCGCCCCGGAGGACATGGCAACCGCCCCAATAGCCTCTTCAAATATACCCGCCTTATCCCCTGATAATTGAAGAACCGCTCCGACCGCATCAATAGAGCCTAACAGTTTAGTTAATGCTGAAGAGCTACCCCCTGTTGCCTTGTTTAAAATACCAAAGGTGCCCGCTAAACCTACCGTCCTAATGGCTACCTCCCCACTAATAAAACCAGCCTCCTGGAATATCTCATTCAGTTCTTTGCTAGGCTTAGTTATCCCCTGCATGGCAGCACGGATAGAGGTCATTGCTACTGATGTTGGGGTTCCTTGTTTGGTCATGCCTATAGCCGCGGCGGAAACCTCCTCAAAAGAGACTCCTAAAGCTGCTGCTAATGGGGCTGCCTGGAATAGGAAACTTGATAGTTCTCCGATCGTGGTGTTATGAGTGACGATAAAGTTGTTGCCTGCTAAGTATAACGACTCATCCCCAGTTACAGTTAAACATCTCATAGGACGGTCTTCTACCTTTTCGATAGACTCGATCCCTATGAAGTCAGTCTTAAAATACTTTGATTTTACCTTATCTCTTTTCCTTTGTAGGTTAAATGGATTATATTTTGTTGGGGAAAACCACACTCTATAAGCTAACTTATGAGATGTTTGTCTAGGCTTTTTAGTGGCTATTGTCGCTCTCATACCTAAAGAATCTACTAACCTTTTCACTCCATAAGCCAGATCCTTAGTCACTGATACAAATTCACAACTCCCATTAAGTTGAATATGGCCATCACTGTCCATTAACCCTCTTAACAGTGCTAACCGTTGGGTAATCGACCCAGTATGATATCTACTAGGGATATGCTTATTATTAAGTAAATTATCCTCTCTAAGTAAAGTGGGTAAAGACGCATAATTACTTCCTTTTTTTATGCTGTAATCACAGTTATCCCCAGGAACTTTTTTTGCCTCAAACCCAAAATCAGTAAAAGCTTTAATCAATTCTAGATCTATTGTCGAAAACCTAGAGCAACTGCTAGCCCCATCTCCTAACCACAACCCCAACAAATAAGGGTCTACGGTTAAATATTTAGGGTTAAACTGAACAGCCCCAGCCAACTGAACATAGTGACGATGCTTATATAGCTTAGGGGCTTTAGGGGTAAAATCTTCAAGTATCTCCTTAGTTGTTTTTACCGTAGGCTTACAACTAACATGTGCTGATTGACTTCTTGATGTTTTTGTCTGAGAAGCCTCTCTTCTTTTTATAACGTTTAACCTTCTCCTATCGTCATCAGTAAAAGTTTTCCAGTTATGATCAGCACAAGCTATTAAGCTAGTCCCATCTGTAAAATTGACCTGGTAGCTTTCGGCGTTTTCGATAACATCATGGGCGTGGATAACCTCCTCAACCTCTCCATTCTGATTGAATATTAGATCTCCGTCCTTAATGTCCTTCAAAAGAACAAAGCCTCTTCTAGGAGTAGGTATAGGCGTCTCTAAGTCTAAAGCTTTTCCCGCCTGCATCGTGGCAAACATGACATCGGCAACCTGTTCCACCTCATTCATGTCTTTCCCAAACGCATTAACTACTGTGGTTAGGCCATCTACGGCTGTGTTGGCGTCAGTAACCCCCCCAATGGCAGTCTTCAAGGCTACCTCTAGTAATAGGTTGGCCTGGGCACCTGCGGAGGCTCCCGCTGATATAGATTGGTATAAAGCGCTAGCTACCTCTATTTGGTCAACCCCATAAGAAGAGGCTAAGGATAGTACTGCCTTTTCTAAGCTTTTCACAGGTACAACAGAAGTGTCGACTAAGGTAGAGACCTCGCCTATCGCCTTAGAAAATTCCCTAGCGTCAGATACTCCCCTACGCACAGCTACAGTAACAGCCCCTATCCCAACAGCCCCAACTAAAAACCTCTTAGTGCTACTAGTGAGGCCATCAATAGCCTCACTAGCGCCGTCAGCGTCCCTCCCTAGGCCTTCTAGTGCATCCCCACCACTTTCACCTAATGTGTCGAGATCATTTGCTATAGACTCAGCATTAGCAGCGGCACTGCTATTCATGCCCATTAAGTTAGCATTGAATTCACGTCTTAGGTTCCTAACAGACCTACGATATCTATCAGTGTTTGCCTTAAATAAAACTTCAATTACGTTTGCTGCCATGCTTACAAGCCCTTATAAAGAACGCCCACGGGTACTCAAGAACATTAGCATGCCCTACCCTAATAAGCTCTAGGCAAGCATCCTCTAGATTGTCTAGCCTTTGTCTCGGAGAATTTGCTCCCCTATCGTCATTAGTTTCCCTCTTAGGACGAAAAAATGGCTGTTTACCTCCTTGCAAGCGGCCATGACTACATTCAGTTCACGTGGGGAAAAGTGGTCCAGGTTTTCTGTTTCCAAATCTGTCATCCTAACTAATACTGATAGCGGGCCATCATCTAATAGCCAGTCCCCAATTAAGTCTAGTCCGGTGGATGCCACGGTTTCTACAGCCTCATTAAGACTATCTTTAACCCCCTTAACGCCACCCTCTATACTCAGCTCTTTATTCTGCTTAACAGACTCCTCTACTTCTTCTTTTAACCATTGTCGTATCTCCGCAACACTAAGCTCTTTAATAACTACTCGCTCGCCTTTGATGCTAATTACTTTATCTTGAGTACCACTCATCCGCAAACCTCTCCTCTATTAAGCCACTTCTATCAATTTTATCTCTACTAAAAAATAATCCTCAGCCGGTGCATCCACTCTAAATATTAAAGGGGAGGCAGTAAACGCTTGAGGCTCGTGATGCCTAAACATCACACTAAACACTTGCGCTCCTATTGCCAAAGAAACAATATTACCCGGCACGTTTGCAATTAATTGCACAGAATCTACCTGGGCCTTAGTCATCCATCCCTGGTCTGGTAGTGATTTAATAGTTATCGGCCTGCCCCCTAATAATCCACCTGAGAAGATGACAATACCCCCTCCAAGCGTCCTATTAACGGTTTGGGCTACTGGCGAGAATTTACCTTCATCCTCCCATATTAAATGGGGGGATAATACTATCCCCCCTAGGGTTATTGCCGGGCAAGCCACTTAACTATACTGCCTTTCTGATATTAAAATACTGAGAGCCCGTGAGCTGGAATGAATCAGCAAGTAGTTTACTCTCTGAGACCATCTGGGTAACCTCATCAGAAATCAATGATAATTCGGCCAATGGTGCCACAGATAGGCGGTACAAACTAACGACAACAGGCTTGTTAGCATCGGCGGTATTCAGCCCTTCAAAACGTGCATATCTCTCGGGGGCCGCACTAAACGTCACACCTTGAATATCCTCCTGGTCAGCATAGGTATAATCAATATGCAACTCCTGAGCGGCTAGTATTGCTCCCCCAGCGATAGGCAAGACCGACCCAGTTTCCAGATTGACATTATAGTCAGTGCCTAGAGTGTAGACGGGGGTTCCGGAGATATGGGTAACCGCAACTGAGGACACTTTGATATTGTCCAAAGCTATCCATAACCCAAGAAAGGCAGTATGAGACTCATCAGTCACTGAGGCCGTTGCGACAGCTGAAGAAGACCCATACAGTGTTAGGGCTAGATTTTCCCGGTTGATACTCTCCATAGTGAATGAGACTGCGGCGTTTATCTCCTGAGTTAAAACTAAATCTAAACCACGGACTCCAGAGCAACTTTCACGATGCTCAAATTCTGTTGTGGATACTGATATCATTAGCTCAGAAACATTACCCACGGGGCGAAACCCCTCAGCTGCCCCTGTTACTGTGTTGCGAGTAGCAAGTAATAAGGCTCCTTGCCCTGAGAAGTATTCGTTCTTTACACATGCTGTAGTCATTGTATATAACTCCGGTTGTAGTTAATCAGTGCCTTGGGATTATCAGTACGAGGTCCCTGTAATCTCCTCGTTTGGGTATTCATCGGGGGGCTCCTCCAGCACTACATCCGCATCTACCTGAACGCTGTCCGGACTAGTTGTAGTGTACTGCTTTTCAAACACAATTGGTTCATCTGCCATGCCACTAGAGATCATGATATCCGCCTGTCGTGGGCTTAAGTCTATGAGTGCCCCTGCTAAGTGGAGTACCCTTTTGTGCATGTGCTTATTACGTATTCTAACTGTGACCTTTACCATATTTCACCTAAATATTATCTAGTAGTGCCATTTAAAATAAGTATATAACTTCTAATTAGTTAATAATACGGTAGTACTCCACCGTTGAGCATAAGCCATTATCCCGTCATTTAGGTGGAAAGGAAGTTCTGATATAAATGTCCACTTGTGGCCACTCGGGGCATAAGTACACATTATCTCGTTCCTGATATCCTCTAGGATCTCATATGATGCCCGCTTCTGGTCTACTCCGCGTATATTATCATTATGGACATTGCCCCCTAATAACAAAATATCACAAATAAGGTTAGAGGCCGCCCCTGTTTTTGACGAGTCTGTTTTTCCCCTGATGCCAATGTAAAGTACCCCCACTGCGGGGTACTTTAGGCTTTTCTTCTTATTTAGCATGTCATCTTGACTGTAAACGCTAACTACCCTGGATTTAACCTCACGAACATTTTCTATTTTAGAGGTTAGATCGCACACATGGTCCACTGATATGGCCATTAGGTTAGGTCTCCTATATACCTAGCTAACAATACTCTCGCGTAAAGGGCATCGTCTTCATCGCTAAACGAAAGGAATTCCCTCTTCAGGTTCACTCCACTACCCTCCTGGTGTACTAAGGAGTAAAAAACATCAGTACCAATACCACGAATACCAGGCCCCTCCCTGAATAGCTGAATACTGTTAAACAAAGTGCCGGTGTCGAATAATGTCCCCCCGTCTTGCCCTATGGTCCTTCTATGCAAAGCTGCCTCCGACACTGGCCACTGAACCCCATCAGAGTCTTCTTGATCAAGAAACCTAGTTCTTATGCGATTAAGTAGAATAGCCCCGGCGCCATCTAACGCTCTCTCTATATCAAATTGCTCTGCCCTGGTTATAAGCTCTATGTGGGCAATACGTCCAATATATTCTATCGTTGGGCCTATCATATTAGGGGCTTAAATGCATCAGGATGAAACCTTATGTGGCGTTCAACTAAAGGGTACAGTAAATTGCCTAAAGTCATATCTGTGGATCCTATACCCCTAGTTGGGGCTACCTCATCCCCAAAGTCATGCATTTTCTTAAATAACTTAATTGCCGCAATAATTGCCACCTCTTTTAGCCAGGCAGGTACTCCTGTGTGTAAGCTGCCGTAGGAGGTGGCCGTTACAGAAAACCCAGAAGAGTAGGATACCTCAAGAAATGTTTTACCTGCTAGGTAAAATGGTCGCAATGGGGGGGCTATACGGTCAGACCCAGTAACTAGGATTAAGCCGGTATCCTCCTTTAATAGGAGGTAATCGTTACTTATTGGCGTTTGAGTTGGGAGATTGTATAACTCAGTTGCGGCTCTCATTTCAAGGGGCACCGTTAAGTCCACAAAGCTATTACTCAGATGTATCTTTAAAAACTGCCCATTAAATGGTCGATCATCCGAATCAATCCAATAAATATCTTTATTAGGTGTGTAATCAAACGATGTCCTAATAACCTCGCCCAAATGCACCGTGGCCGCTTCTAAAGCCGCTACGACTGTTAACTCTATCCCTTGGTACTGCGACAGGCCGCCTCGTGTTATAACGTCAGTAACTCTAGCTAGCATAGCCACGGCTATTACCTCATTACGGTTAGGTTACGGTGATATCTGCACTATTGATATCATCCATGACGTCTTTACCCGAGGGCTCTAGGTTAACTTCTTGTCGAGAGGGTTGTTTGGGGGGCTGCCCAACTCGCCTACGTGTAGGTTTTTCAGGGATGGCTTCCTGCTCCGCTACTTGTGGCCTCAATGCGACGAAATAAAAAGTATCGTTTTCCTTAGTGATACTAGTTAGGTACTCCGCTATGGCTGGGGTTACTTTCGTAGGAGTGTCTTTAAGGTACATAACACCGCCATAAGAATACTTCTTTGCACCTACTAATACTACACTGTCCAAAATATACACCTCTCAGTATGGGTCCTGTCTAGGCCCCGCTATTCACTTGAAAAATTACATTAAACTTTTATTAGGAAAACATTATCATCATATGGATGGTGTCAGTAATTATCCAGTCAACTGACCCAGTATTGTCTACTACCACTAATCCATTAACTTTGTCGATAGTTACAACCCCATCCCATAACTTAACAGACCCACTAACGTCGCGTACCTTTACAAACGCCTCCATAGGAGTGCCCGTCGTGGCAATTACAATAACCCCCCCAGATATCTCAATGGCGGAAGGTACTATTGAGGTAGTGTGGATAGGGCTATTAGTGTCTAATGCGCCAGACCGCAAGGTAGCATCAATATCATTACCTGAGCCCGCCATAGTCTCCGACAAGGCCAACTGATAATTATGTGCCGATTTCCCGAAAAGGAAAACATCATTAGTGCCCTGGGCCACTGCACGCACATTAGTGTCTTGTAGGTTAATAGCAGTTACAAGTTGAGCTACGGCATTAGTTGGGGTTAAATTGCCAGTGACATCAACTTGTATGTTGCCTGCGGTAAATGTTGAATCATTATCAAATTCATACACGTCGTCGCCTATGGTAATAGTCTCCCCATCAGCCACGTCTAGGGCAAAACGGATATGGGCTTTAGGGTAAACCCCCACCATACCGTCTACTAGTATTCTGCCTTTAATCGTTCCTGTTACTGGTAAAGTCATTTATTAACTCCTGTCTTGTCACTTAAAACAAAGCCCCAGTCGGCTAAGACACAGGGCTTTATACACGTACAATCCCGATTACCCAATATTAATGGTTTTTACTACCGCGTCATTCTCTTCAATGACGGCATCAATGCGAGTTGTGAGTACAATAATGTAGGTACGGGCACGTATATCCTTGTCAGTTTCGACATGGATTCGGCGCTGAATGCCAAACACCAGGTTGAGTGGGTTAGTAAAGAGCGCGTTATCACTAGGCATCAAGCTAGCTGCCTCAACAGGAACCCCAAAGCCAAACACTGGGCCAGTGCCTTGTATTTGAGCATCCCCTAACGCTGTTTCCCGGCCTGCTAAAGTGTCCCGGTACTCTGTTTCGTTATCCCAGGAAACATAGTTTCGTAGGGCATTCCGGTTACGTAGGTATTGGTCAGGCATGGCCTTAATACCCGCCTTAAACATTGCTTTACTAATAGGGGCTCCGGCCATATCAACGATGTTGCTAGTTGATTGCTTTAGGTAGCCGTCAAGCAATGCTATATAAGAGTCACCAGAGCCAGTGTCCCCTAGGAGGGCTAGCTCTTCGAGATCTAAAGCAGCCCGCTCGGCAATTAAGGTCATGATGGTGTCTTTAATGCCGCCTGAAGTGGGAGCGCCCCCCGTGTCTGTAGCCATGCCAATATTACCCCGCTCAATGTTGTCTTCAATAACATCATAAGGGATATGAACCTCAGCAATCACCTCTTTTGAGTTCAATTCGATCTGCTCAGTGGTAGGTTTGGAGCGATCAGCAAGGCTTAATGCAGTGCCCGATACCCCCGCCTTGAGAATACGACTAGCAAACTGGATTTTATTAATCTTGCGAGTCGGTGAAGTCATAGTGACGGTTCTGGCAGTGCGTAAAATCGTAGGCTGTATTAGCAGCTTTCGGATAAATGCACTAGATTGCTCTGGGTTTAACAAGCCACCATCAGCTGTTAAGTCAGCTACGGCAATATCGGCTTTTTTGATTATTTCTTGGTTACTAGACATTTTTAAAACCTCTGTGTCATGTGAATCTTTAAATAGTGTGTGTGGATTATTTCGTCAGCTCATTTAAAGTGCCTGCCCAGACATCACACTCACCTTTCTGTATTATGGACGACACAGAACCCTTAAAAGATTCATCAAAAGGAGCCAATTGGCCGCCTAAAACTGTGCCATTTATTGCCTTGTCTGCTGACTTAGCTACCTGCTCTACCCCATCCACTCGCTCTGTTAGTTTAATCGTTTCTTTTTCCAATGAAGTAACACTAGTTTGAATGCCCTGTAGGCCATTAAGTAATTCTTGCTTAATGACTAGCATTACCTTAATTGTGTCGTCGCTTTCTTTGGGGGTAATTACCTCGGTGTCTGTTTTTTTTACATCACCTTTAGCCACCTCTACCTTAAGTGGGGGCTGGGCTTCGGCTGACTTTAAATCAATGCCCTCTAAATCCCCAACTACGGCCTCCTTAACCTCACCCTCAGCCTTTTTAACTGGTACTGTAGGCGGTACTTCAGCGGTGACCACTATAGGGGTAGTGCCATTAGGGACAACAACTGTCGATTCCGCCTTAGCCACAACCCCCATCTCTGGTATAGCCTCAATAGTGGCTGCAACTTCACTCTCGATACTAAGGGCATCCATTTTAAATACTGAAACGGGCAGGTTATTAAACATTGCGTTTACGTGCTTTGAGAAGTCTTTCAGAGCCGCCGACGCCATAGTCTTTGCCTCATCAGGAGTGTTAGCTGTGAGTTTAACAGACCAGAGGGTACCTACTAATGCTTCGGCTGCTATCCTGACGCTAGGAATAGTCCCATTTGTCAGGAGATTATTCATGAAACTAGTATCATCAAATGATACATCCATGCCTTTTTTCACATTAGTCACCTGGGCTAGCGCGTGATCATTAACTAGAATATTAACCAGCTCATCCCCCTCCTTAACATCATCTTGCTTATAAACAATAAACTCACCGCTTTCAGTTGGGTCGTTAATTTTCACGCCTTGGGCTTCAAGTTGAGGGAGCAACTTAGCCACATCTTCTTTTTTGACAACAACAGAAATTAAAGAAGAGGCAACTGGTGGTGCCGTATCCCCCTTGGTCACTTTTAAAAAATCTAAGATACTGCTCATTTTAGTTGTCTCCTGGGAGTGTGCATTGTCTTCTGATTTAAGTACACGAAAAGGTATCCTGCTGGCAGGTCTATGTACCAGTGAGATAAAATGCGGGTCGCCATCTGTTAATTCACGCGCCTTAACGGTGACCTTTTTCATTTTATGTTTCGGCATTGATCTGCTCTATTATCGAATAAGTGTGGTTATGCCCATCTGCTAGGTCAGCGACGGTCCCACGTGTTATAGAATGAGTATGGCCAGTGCTATCCCCTAAAGTACTGCCCCCTAGGTAATTACCATCGTCGTCAAAAGCGACTTCAAACTCGTGAGAGTGCCCATCCCTCTCTGAAGTAGTGCCGCTTATTACCTCTGGTATTTCTAGCTCTATAGTGGTTACGGTGTACGCAACCTCCCCTTCAAAAGAAAAGCCATTTATAATACCGTCTTTTATCTGGCTCCATAAAGAAGCACTAGGGACGTGTACCCCCACTACCCAGGATCCAGGTATATACACTGAGTCATCCTCAGAGGCTATGAAACTCTCAACAACAAATGATGCGGTGTTAATGTGGTTATGGTCCCTGTCCACTATAGCTACTCTAGTCTCAAGGACTCCCTCCTCATTAAACTGGGGTATTTGGAGATTAGCCATGAACTTATAGGCTAACCTGCGTACAGCATTCTCCCCCATGAAATCTCCCTTGGTATCTAATGCATTAGGCGAATAAACCTCCCCAAATACAATTTGTAGTTCGTCGTCCGCCTTCTTTATATCAACTGTTGTCATGTGTTAAGCGTATACCCTCAGAGAACACGGCGCAATTACTCGGGGGTACATGGGTTAGTTAAAGGTGGTTTCTACCTGATACCCCCTCTATGGGGGGCAGCTTATTGCTTAATTAAGTTTAAGGGAAAACATTCCCATGAGATTCGCTTTTCTATCCAAATAGCTCATACCCATTTCTACCCAGGGGATCGGGAGTATAAACGCTCGATGACTTGTTTTTGATTACTCACTGACCTAAGCCCGCGGGATTTAAGGTCCTTCTCCCAAATGATTTTAAAGTCATCTGGTGCCTGTAGCTCAGACACAAAAACATTATGCCCATCATCAGACCTATCCCGACACCATTGCCAAAATTTATCGGAATCAAATTTATTCTGGTAAGACGTTCTCCCCTGATAGGGAGGGTCACAATAAATTAGGCTTTTAGGGGGGGGTGTAATCTCATCATAAGGCGAGCAAGCCAGCTCAACCCCTTGCAACCCCTCCCTCTTCTTAATACATCCCCTTGATGATTCCCCCGAGAAACTAGACCCTCCTTCTCTCCCTCTAGCATAACCCCCAAAGAATTTACCGCCGAACGAACATCCGTAACCCGCAAAAGCTACCAACTCAGGAGGGTAGTTAGCCTGATGGAGTTTAATGTGCCGCCACTCATCCTCCGATACTAAGGTAGGGGGTATCCATCCGTCCCTGACTTTTTTCCATAACTCAATTAAAGGGGATTCAATATCAGACCCAATTCTCCAGCCCCTCATTCTAATGATAACATTAACTGCCCCAACAAACGGTTCGACGTAGCACTGTCCTGGATCTCGATGCTCCGTGAATATGGCCGCAAGAGATTTGGCTAGTCGGTGTTTTCCGCCCATATATCTCATATTGTTCTTGCCCCCTTCAGGTTATTATTCGCTACGCTTACCCGACCGAGCATCTCAGCCTTATTCGTATTGCGGTACGGATAGGCCATACCCCCTCCAATAATTGAAGTCTTCAATCGCTGTGCCTTCTCTAGTTGTACTGCCTTTGGGTAAAATTAGTATATTACTTGTTATCTTTTTCATAACTTCCCCTTTATGATAGCATCAATCGTGACGCGAATTCGCGTTACACTTTTCAAGTGCTCGAATATAGTCCTTAGTTACACGGATCATTTCTTGAAGCGGGAATTCACCCCTCTAGAATTTCTCTTTTGCTTCTTCATGTTTTACCCCCCAATACCTTAACCCTAAACATCTCAGTCAGCTTCGCTTTTCTGTCATGGTAACTCATCCCCATTTCTATCATTGAAGTATTCAATCTTTGTGCCTTTTTCAGGCGTGCGACCTCAATTTCACTTAGTGCGTCCCTTACCTCCTTGACATCGTGATGCTCACAGAATTCTTTAGCCGTCCTACCGAAGAGCACCCTGTAAATCATGTTATTCTCCCTGGCGTAATCGCTCGGCTTCGGATCATCGTAGGCATTCATAATGGCCTCAGTCATGCCTGGGTATTCAAGACGGAGGGCTGAGCGTTCGAGTTTCCATGTGCGCTGATCATTGAGTGCCTCCTTCATCCGCAGGAACTCATCGACAACTATGACTTGCCCATCTCTTGCTTTATCTCCCCCTATAAAAGGGCACGCAATCAAGAAATCTCGCTCACTGAGAATATAGTGCTTATCCTGAACTTTGAAGCCTAAGTTATTGATTCTGTCGAGGAGTGTGATTTCGCGCTCCCCGAGATGACCTGACTCAATCAGTGAGTAAATTGACTGAAGAACATCGGCATGCCTCCGATCAAAATGCTCAGCAATAACCAATGTTGAAATGGCCCACGCTTTATCCCCTTTTGGCAAGGTGAGTATTTTACTTGTTATCTTTTTCATGTATTGCCCCTTTTAATTTCAAACTACTTATCTTTGTATTCAACCAACGCAATTTCGCGTCGGTTGAAGTGCCCTGATTCTATTAGAGAATCTAGTGCTCGGAGAACGTCGGCATGACGCCTATCAAACGCTTTCGCTACCTCTAGACTACTTACCACCGCTTGTGACTTTTTATCCACAGTCAGTAGTTTTGATTTAAATGTTAATTTTTTCATAATCTGATCCTAAATAAAAACCCCAGACGGGTTATTCCGAATGAGGTCTTATACTTTGCCACATGTTTATTTAATATATATTACCCGTCAGGGATATTACCCAGTATCTCCCCTAATGTGGCGTCCACAGCTAAAACATTAATGGGGACTGCCTCGGCCGTGACCACTACTGGGCCGATATTTGCTAGGTTATTAATACCCCTGTCTGTCGTTGGTTTTCGTATTAGTAGTTTGGCTAGCTCATCCGCCACCGATGTTGCCCGTCCGGCACTAACTGGTGCGATAATAGGAGGTAACCCCGGTAAAAGCCCCTCTAGTGTTTGGTCAAAAGCATCATCAGTAGGTTCCCTGCTAGTTACCTCCCCTGTCTCCACATTCACTTCTGTTTTTCCTTTCCTTAATAGCCCACGACATCTCGGGTGAAAAGGGGGCATTATATGGCCTGCAGCTAATAGTTGATCGTCATTCATCTTCCCAAATAATGCGACTGACTCCTTATCTTGTTTTGGGAATGGGGCTATAGTTTTTAGGTCCATAGGGTCCTCTACTGATAACCGCTCCTCAACTAGTTTCTTTGCACTAGAAATATTAAACTCTTTCCCGTGCATTGTTGTACATATTGGGCATATCCTGTTATCCAATACCTCAGATATACGATACCTAGTCACCCCTGTTGCTTCTGCCTCAATCGTGTACCCCCATGATGATAATCTTGATGAGTGTAGGCTAGATGTAATATTAAATTCAGTAACCCCCGCCTTTTTCATAAACGACACAAATGATTTTGTGAAATCAGTGCCCTCTGCTTTTTGGATAATCCTAGCCTTACGCCTAGCCTCCTCCTGGTTAAGAAGGACTAGTGCCCGCACCCTAATATTATCAGTGGCACTCCCTGACATAGTCTTGATGAATGTATCCACAGCTACATTTAACATTTTTGGGGGCTTCTTTTTACTGAAGCTTGTGCTAGTAGATTTCCCAAACTCAACAGCCCCAAACAATATGGCAGACATACCGATTAATCTTATGATCTTTATATTAGATTTAGCAGTGTCCCCTAAGTCTAATGATTTGACCATTTTATAGGCCTCATCAAAATCCCCAGCATCAGCTTTCTGTGCAATTAATTGCAAAGACTCCCCCGCTGACTTCTCCCATGCATTAAATAGGCGGGCAGTTAGGGACATCTCAAGATCTATGAACGCCTCATTACGAACCGTCATGTTCATGCCCTATTATGTCACAAGCAGCCGAGCACAGCTCCGTAACCCCCTTGAGATCATTAGTGGTGCTGTCCATTACCCTCACGGTCACATAGCTGTCGAATAGGTCCCTGTCTTGTTTTTGCAGATTAACCACAACCAGTTGCATAGCCCTGACCGAATCATCGGCAAATACCTTAGTGCCCGCAACATGACACGACCAGTCGTTAGCTAACTCAACTAGAAATGACGGGTCGCTCTTCTGAACCTCTAATTTAGAAACTTGTTGCCCGGGTATAGCCTGGGCTTCTGTTACTTTTATAGCCTCAATTATAGAGTCAACTGAGATGCTTAATTTAGTCACCTCCCCTATCTTAGCAACCAACTCCTCGTTAGTTATGGCTCCCTTGAGTAGGGTTAACGCGGCTAATTGGACTGTTACATCTTTAGTACTAACGGGTAATGACCGATACCTATAGCCAGGGGCCAGTTCCTTAACAATGGTATTGGTTATCACTTCATCAAATTCTTGGCGTTCTGGTTGGAACACTTGTGCTTCAGCAACCTGGTATGCAATGTTTGCAGAGGCATAGTTGGTATCTTCAGATCTACCGATAAATAACTGGGGTAATCTAAACGAACTGCGCACTCTTAACTCACAACGTTCGTCATATTTCTGGAACATTGCGTCATTTTGCCTATCCCCAAAGGTATGTACATCCACCTTAACTTGATTACCTCCCCCTTTACCTAAATCCCCCCCAACACTAAAAACCTCAACAACAACTGCCCGATGCTTTTCAGAACTTTGCCCAGATAAATAATTCTTCAAGGCATTCCTGGTCGGTTCAGTCATGGCGCCCCCCTGCACCATTACAAGCGCTGGTGGCAACCCTCCCGCATTAAAAAAATCTAAATTAAATTCTTCACTTTTTCTCGACCCTAATACGCTAGGGGTTTGGGTTATCCACCGTGGTACTCCGTATGGAGTGTTATGGTCCGTAAGTACGCTAAACATTAGTAACTCACTTGCTCTAAGGTTGGCAGGCAGTTTAGTGCCTAAAGGAGCCCACTCCCCTGTCTCCCTATTGAGGTCTAAAGGGACTCCATACTCTTTAAAGTAAACTAACTCCTTACCAATTCTTTGCACATACCTTCTAGGCCTACGGTTCAATGTTATGTCCTTATCCTCCCCCATACGCCTGACCTGAACCTCTATAGGCACCATGCCCGTTAGACGTAACATACGTATATTCTCTGCTCTAATGTGCTGTAAAAACGTGAGCTCCCCTTTGGTTGTTCTTAGTACAGCTAGATACCCATAACCGACACTTTCCATGTCTACCCTTAACTTGCGTCTCATTGTTAAAAAAGACTCCCCTGGGTAGGGCTCATCAAAGAATTCCGTCAAGCCTAGCACACTCGGATCGGCCTCATCCCTCTCAGTACCTAATGGCGGTTCAATAGCGTACCCAGTACCATCTATGTTAACCTCCATCGCCTGGATGCATTGCCCAACTGTGTTGTTCTTAGTGACTATATTCTTTAGCACCTTGGGGTCATAAGGGGGTCGTATTACCATGGCCTCTGGCTGGGACATGTTGACGTATAGCTCTTCAAACTCATCATCTACATCAACCTCATGGGCATTGATTACGTTATTTTCCTCCTTAGACACTACCGTAGTAGGGGATACTGTCACTGAAGTCCCTAACTCATTCTCTAATAACTGCTTAGATATTTCTTTGTGATCGTCTTTAATAGCCATCTGTTATGCGCTCTTAGTTATAATTGATGCGGTAATTATGAGTGTATACCCTATAAGGGTGCCAAACTACTTAATTTGTAATGCCCTGAGCAACTCCTCAAACCGATTTACATAAAATAAAGGCTGGG
>VAOZ01119984.1_pt1 | contig 41908 bp, 50 predicted proteins | sample 3394041 | NCBI WGS metagenome assembly VAOZ01 (sample SAMN08290431, study PRJNA428436) | hydrothermal vent metagenome | isolation source: Deep-sea hydrothermal vent chimney | place: Indian Ocean: Southwest Indian Ridge
AGAAGAGAGTATTCTTGATGAATCTACCATCTGTAGATTTAGAAATTCACTTCTAAAAGCAAAGCTCTATGATAAACTCTTCCACTCTATAAACAAACAACTTCAAAACAAAAACCTTATTGCTAAAACAGGAAAATCTATTTTAGTGGAACTTGACACTACCCAAGATGTTGATACTAAAGATATAAAAACCTCTCAAGCTAAGTACCTATCCAAAAATAAAATCAATTAACAGAGCTTTAAAATGATAACTAGTAGAAGGCAAAAATTCGCAGGAGCTACTGGTAGCTTCAAGAGTTTTTAACGCAGTAATAATTATCATTTTAAAGCTCCCTTTGGGCAATAAGCAAAAGACACATCTGACTTCGTTAGATTTTTTTGAATTAGCTACGGCTAGTCCTGCAAAAATCTGCCTTGCATCTGTATCTTTTACTTATCGCTGTTAATTGGTTTTATTTTTGGATAGGTACTTATCATGCAATATACTTGTTTAATTTCACCTTATTAGTGGGGATTAGTATTACTTGAGTGTAATTTGAGGAAAAAGAGAATAAAGCATTATAGAAGTTTGTGCAACAAATTTTTGAAAAAAACTTGATATTTTACTTGGTTTTTTCCATCTAGGATGCTTTATATTTGCCAGTTTTATTAATTTTTGTTTAGCATTATATAAAACTCCTACACTGTCTATTAGTCCAACTTTTTTTGCTTGAGCGGCTGTGAAAATTTGTGCATTAGCAAATTTTAAGGAGTTACTTACTTTTAAGTGTCTTGCATCTGCTACATCTTTTATGAACATGAAATAAGTAGCTTGGATAACTTTATTGAGTTCTGCTTTTTCATCTGGCTTCCATTTTCTATATATTGTGCCTATTTGCTTATATTTTCCAGCATCAATGACCTGTCTTTTAATACCTAACTTTTCCATAATACCACTTAAATTATATCCCTCCATGATGACACCAATGCTACCAATAATACTACCAGGATTTGCGATAATTTTATTAGCCCAAATACTACTTAAATAACTGCCACTCGCCATAATACCACTAGCATATGCTATTACAGGTTTTACTTGCCTTAATCTTTTAATAGCATAAGAAATTTCAATAGATGGAGCAACTGCACCACCAGGAGAATTTACAATAAAAAGTACACCTTTTACGTGTTTATTAATTCTAGCGCTATCTATTTGCTTGACAATGGTTGAATTTTTAATAGGACCCACTAAAGAGATAGTCTCAAGATTATAACGTTGCATATGATGATTAAATTTAGGTAAAAATAAAAGAAAAACTATCAATAAAAATATCATAGCTTTAAAATTATTTTGTATAAATGAGATGGTAGCGGTAATTGGTAAGAAAAGTATTTTTAATCCTTCCATAATTGTTCCTTTTGAATTAATTTTCCATTAATATATATTTGTGAGATATTATACCCATGTAATATCAAATGCAGAGGTAATTGCTCATTTGGCTTACATGTAAGGTCAATAACTAACATATCTGCATTTTTATCCTGCTTTATCTCACCACTATTTAATTTTAAAGCGTCTGCTGCATCTTTAGTAATGCCTCTTATTAGTTTTTTTGCTAATGGTAACAGCTCTTGGTCGTGATGCATAAAAAGTGCAATTTTAAGCTCTTCAAAAAGATTTAGTGTGTAGTTTGAACTTAATCCATCGGTTGCACATATCCATCTGAGATTATTATTTTGCAAATCATCTATATTAATAGCACCATTACCTAAAAGTCTATTAGAGATTGGACAATGTACAATCGTGTGTTTATGCGTGGCTAGTTTTCTTAATTCTTTTGCGGTTGCTTTTGTTACATGTGTCATTAAAGTATCAATATTATCAAAATATGATAAAAACTCATCAATGGTAGTGATGGGAGAATCTTGTTGTAATAGGTTTTTAAAAAAAGGCTTAAATTCGCCACTTGCATTTTTTAGCCACTCCTTTTCTGCAGTACTTTCTAAAAAATGTGCACTTAGTTGAAAACTGTTTTCTTTAGCAATTTGTACTGCTTTTTTAACAAGAATTGGATGAACAGAATAGGGAGAATGAATTGCAATAGCAGGATAAAAATTTTCTCTTACTATCTTTTTTGATGCTTCTAAACGTTGTTGAAAATCTAGAAACAAAGCATCTGCCATTTGTGCCTGTGAGCCTATTATTTCATTAAAGAAAACAACATTTTGTGGCGCTTGTGAGGCTACTTGTAAATCTAAGCCATAAGAACTTACAGCACCAAAAGAGGTAATACCAGAATCAAGCATCATTGAAATTGCTTTTCGCATACATTTTGCATGACAACTATTTATAAGATAATCACGATTTTGGATAACGCTATTTAGCCAACTTACGAAATCACCATATTTTAATGTTTGTTTATTTGCACTAAATTCTAAATGAACATGTGCATTAATAAGCCCTGGCATAATTAAAGAATTATCTTGTAGTTGTATTATTTTTGCATCAACAAATTCGTCTATTAACTCTTTTGTAGGAGCAATTTTTTTTATGGTTTTATCAAAGGCAATGGACAAGTTTTGCAATAAGCCATCCTCTGTGTATATATAAGTTGGAACTATAATCTTCATATTTTATCTTTTTATAGGTATCTTTTTAGTGAACTTTTGGTATATATACGATTTTAAAAGGTACTCTTAGGAAATTTTAAACTATATTATGCTTAATTTTGATAAAATTAGAACTTAAACTCAAATTCTACAATAGAAAATGAAAAACTTTCGCTATCATTGCACATGAGGCACAAGCATAGCAAAATTTTAGAAATCTCTATTGCATAATTTGTGTTAAATATTAAATTAAAGGTAGAAAATGAAAATTACAGTCATACAAGGTCCTAATTTAAACATGTTAGGAACACGCGAACAGCACATTTATGGAACTATGAAATTAGAGCAAATACATGCACAGATGAAAGAGGTGGCTTCTCAAAATAATTTGGAGATAGAATTTTTTCAAACTAATCTTGAGGGTGAAATTGTTGACAAGATACAAGAATGTTATGGAGAAGTTGATGGCATTATCATTAATCCAGCAGCATACACTCATACATCCATCGCAATTCGCGACGCAATTGCGGCTGTTTCTATCCCAACGATAGAGGTTCACATTTCAAACTCTTATCGTCGTGAAGAGTTCAGACAAAAAAGTTTAATCGCACCAGTATGTGCTTCTACGCTTATAGGCTTTGGACCATTTGGATATCACTTAGCTATGATTGGAATGTTGCAACTATTTAGCGAAATTGAAGCTATGAAAACAGAAAATAAAGAAGTAGAAAAATAAAATTTAATGCCTATTAAACATTATTTGGATAATAATTTAACTATTATAAAATCTATTTATTATCCTTATAAAAGCAATAAACATAGTAGGCATAGATATTATACTACTATTGGCATAGGAGGAAATATTTTAGATGTTTGTAGGAGATTTAATCATCTATTTTTTAAATTAAAAAGGGATATTAGAGTGCATATTGTTAAAACTGGAAGTGTAGTAAAAAATCCGCCATTTGGGTACACTAACCAAAATTATTTTTATAATTCTGTTATGATTTTAGCTACTTCAATGCCTCCTGTAGTATTTTTACAATATTTGATGAGAGTTGAGAAATATTTTTCACGAAAAAGAAGCTTTAAAAATGCACCAAGGACACTAGATTTGGATATTTTATTTTTTGATAATAGAGTTATAAACAAGCCTAACTTAATTATTCCACATCCACATTGGAAAAACAGACAAAGTGTCTTAATTCCACTTATGAGTTTGTATAGATGAAAATTTTAACTTTTAGTGGAAGCAGCCCTAGTGAAGCGCTGAAAAAAGCACAAATGTCTGTTGGTGAAGATGCTATGTTAATAGAAACAAGAGAACTCCAAAAAAAATCTTTAGGAAAAAAACCTTTATACGAAATAGTTGTAGGTATTGATGAAAAATTGGTAAAAACAAAACCATTAGCTAGACAAAAGCCAATTACTAAAGAAAGCAAAGATGTATTATATAATATTTCACAAGCAGCAAGACAGATTTCACAAATCGCCGATACAACACAAAATAATGAGCAAACTGAAATAATTAAAGACACATATAACCAAAATAATGATACTTTAAAAGATATAAAATATGAAATATCGCAACTTAGTGATAAGGTTAAACTAATCCAAAATATGTTTTGGGATGAAAAATCAACCTCTATGATGCCAACTATTCCAGCTGAATTTGCTGAAATTTATAAATTAGCATTAGATAGTGGAATGGATACACAATATCTAAATGAGATGATGAACCTTAGTTTAGAGCATATGCCTTTAAAAATGCGGGAAAATTCGCAAACTGTTAAGAGATATTTTAAATCTTTACTTAGAAAAATGATACCAGTACGCTTGGAAAATCAATTACAAATTGATAAGAAAAAAATAATTATGCTTGTTGGTCCAACAGGTGCAGGCAAAACAACATCTATTGCAAAATTAGCAGCTAGATACTCTTATCTTTTAAACAAAAAATATAAAGTCGGTTTGATTGTACTTGATACATATCGTATTGGTGCGGTTGAACAGCTTATGCAATATGCTAGAATGATGAAATTAGCAATTGAAACAGTTGTTGATCCACCAGAATTTTCTTTAGCACTAAACTCTCTTAGATATTGTGATTATATTTTAATTGACACTATGGGTTCTAGCCCATATGATAAGCAAAAGATTAAAAAGATTTACGAATGTTTGAATTCAAATACAACACAAAACAGTATAGATGTAGTGCTAGTTTTGCCTAGTTCTATAAAGTATGAAGACTTAGTTATAACATATAATAATTTTGAATCCCTAAATATAGATACTTTAATGTTTACAAAATTGGATGAAACAAAAGGCTTTGGTAATATATTTTCTTTAGTGTATAAGACTAAAAAACCAATAAGTTATTTTTCTACAGGTCAAGAAGTACCAGAAGATTTGGTTGTTGCAAATAGCGATTTTTTAGTAGATTGCTTATTGCATGGATTTAAATCGGGTGAATTGTAATGCAACATCAAGCAAATAAACTTGAAAAATTAATACAAGAGCAGGCACAATCAAGTTCTAAAAAAACACGTTTTATCGCCATTACAAGCGGAAAAGGTGGCGTAGGAAAAAGTACAATAAGTGCAAATATAGCCTATATTCTCTCGCAAAGTGGTTTGAATGTTGGTATTTTTGATGCAGATATCGGACTTGCCAATTTAGATGTAATGTTTAACGTTAAGATAAAAAAAAGTATTTTACATGTAATGAAAGGTGAGGCTACGGTATCAGATATTTTAATCCCAATTACAAGAAATTTAATTTTAATTCCAGGCGATAGTGGTGATGAAATATTAAAATATTTAGATAAATCACTTTTTACAAGATTTATGCAAGAAGCAGAAGTTTTAAATAAATTAGATGTTATGATAATTGATACAGGAGCAGGAATAGGTGAACATATTAAAATGTTTGTAAATGCAGCAGATGACGCAGTTGTTGTGACTGTGCCAGATCCAGCGGCTATTACAGATGCGTACGCTACTATTAAGATAATTGCTTCTATAAGAGATGATATTTTTGTGATTATGAATCAGGTACAAAATCAAAAAGAAGCAAGTTTAATCTTTAATAAAATCCAAAAAGTTGCTTTAACAAATATAAGGAAAGATTTAAATTTGCAACTTCTTGGTAAAATTAATATAAATAGTAAAATTATTACTTCAGTTAAAAGAAGAGAGTTAGTAGCTGCAACATATCCAAAATCACAACCAACATTAGAACTATCTGAAATAGCTAGAAAACTTTCGCAAAACTTGGAACGAAATATGCTAGTTTCTTCTACTGAAAGTGGTCTAACAGGGCTTTTAAAGCGCTTAATGCAGCATTTTTAATTTAAAAAGGGGTTGTTTTTATGTTTGGATCTAATATTGTTGCATTTTTTACAGTACAAGGTTTTTTCATAGGAGTTATCTTCGGAATTTTAAATTCAAATAATGCAGGTGCGCTGTTAATAGATATTTTTTTTATAACAATATTTTTTTATCTTTTTGCTCATGTTGTTGTGTCGTTTTATTTTAGAACACAAAGTAGTAAAATGAATCATTTTTCTAAGAAGATTTTAGAATTAGACTTAGATAAATTTATACGCGAAATAAATAAACGAGAGCAAAAAATTGATGCCATTTCTGCTGATACGACTAATATCGCATCAATTAAGGAGACTGGGTGATCGGTGCATATAAAGAAGAGATAAGACATTCAAAAGATGAATTGGCAATTCAATTTCTTCCAGCCGTAAAAGCCATGGCATTTAGGTTAAAAGGGAGACTACCGAGTTCTATTGATTTTATGGATTTATATGCAATAGGTACAGAAGAGCTTGTTAAATTAGCAAGAAGATATGATAAAAATCAAAATGATTCATTTTGGGGATATGCTAAAACAAGAACTTATGGTGCAATGCTTGATTATCTCAGATCTTTAGATATTGTAAGCAGAGCAAATAGAAAATTAATTAAACAAATAGACATGGCTGTTGAAGAATTCTTATTACTTTATAACAAAGAACCAACGGATGAAGAATTGTGTAATTTAATATCAGATACAAATATTAAAAAAATACATGAAGCACGCATTGCATCTGATATTTATACAGTTATGCCTCTAGAAGAGCAACTTCTAGAGGCGGGACAGAGCGAAGTGTTGGCAATAATTGAAAAAGAAGAACTAGTCGAGATTATACAAAAAATACTACGAACTTTTGTAAAGCGTGAGCAGATGGTAATACAATTATATTATTTTGAAGAGCTAACTTTAAAAGAGATTAGTAATATTTTAAAAATCACAGAATCTAGAATTTCACAAATTCATAAATCTGTAATTAAACAAATAAAATTAAGCGTCGGAGCATAAAATGGCAGACATACTATCACAAGAAGAGATAGATGCCTTATTAGACGTTGTTGATGAAAATGATGAAGAGATAGAAGAGGTACCAGAAGATACGTTATTTGCACAGCGTCAAATTACATTATATGATTTTAAGCGTCCAAATCGTGTTTCAAAAGAGCAGTTAAGAGCCTTTCGCGGAATTCATGATAAAATGGCACGCTCTTTGTCATCACAAATATCATCTATTATGCGCTCAATTGTTGAGATTCAACTCCACTCTGTAGATCAGATGACTTATGGTGAATTTTTGATGTCTTTGCCTAATCCGACTAGTTTTAATGTTTTTTCATTTAAACCACTTGAAGGTAATGGAATTTTGGAAATTAATCCATCTATTGCATTTCCAATGCTTGACAGACTGCTTGGCGGCAAAGGTGATCCTTTTGAAACGACTAGAGAATTTTCAGATATAGAACTTAGTTTATTTGAGACAATTTTACGTGTTATGATGTCAACATTAAGAGAAGCTTGGGGTCCTGTTACTAATTTTTTTCCAAATATTGAATCCAAAGAATCAAGCCCAAATGTTATCCAAATTGTTGCACAAAATGAGATTGTTGTTATGATTGTTATGGAGATAATTATAGGACATAGTTCTGGCATGATGAATATTTGCTATCCAGTTATTTCGCTAGAGCCACTTTTACCAAAATTAGCAAGTAGAGACTTGATGTTAAATGAAACAAATTCAAAAAAAAGTAGAAATCAAGAGTTGCAGGTTTTATTAGGTGGTGCACATGTAAATGTTGAGGCGATTTTAGGATTTGTAGAGCTTAATTTAAAAGACGTCTTAGATTTATCTATTGGCGATGTTATTCGATTAGATAATCCTGCTGATGATATTATTGTTTTATCAGTTGATGGTAAAGATAGATTTAAAGGTGAGATAGGATTAAAAAGATTTAGAAAATCTATTCAAATTACAGAAATTTTAAATACAGAAAAAGATGATGTAAAACGTGCTTTAGAAAATTTTGAACAAAAAAGACAAGAAAAAATTACTGATGCCAAAGAAATTATACAACATGATAAATATGAAGAAAAAAGGGAACTAGATGAGTAATTTTATTTCACTATTTGAAAAAGAAGTCGTAGCAACTATCGAAAGCTTAACGGGGCATACTCCAACATTAGAAGCAAAAGAGGAAGAATCATTATCAATAGTTTCAAATATCTTACCACCCATCTCATTAATACATATTGTTGTTAGTGGTGCTATTGATGCAAAATTATTGATTGCAATTCCACCAAATGTAGCAACTGCACTAGGTGATTTGATGTTAGGTGGAGAGGGTAGCAGTAAAGACGATAATATGGATGATGATGATTTAGATGCCATAAAAGAGATTGTCTCAAATATCGTGGGTTCGATTTCTACTGGTCTTGGAGCACAAAAAGAGATGCCAGTAGTTACGCTCAAAGTAGATTCTGTTGAATTTATAAATGATGAAGGTGTTGTAAATCTTGATAATTTTAGCAAAATGCATGTATATAATTTTTCAATTGCTAAAGTTCATTCGCTTTTAATGTTAATAGCAGATGAAACTTTTGAAAATAATTTTTTTAAGTTAGATAATACTAATAAAAGTATAAATAATTCTACAGAACCTGCAGATAATAATTTGGATATGCATACAGAACCTCTAGATAACAAAGAGATGAAAAATATCTCACTTATTTTGAATGTAAAATTACCACTTAAAGTGAGGATTGGTAAAAAAAAGATGCTCTTAAAAGATGTCTTAAATATGGATATAGGTTCTGTGATTGAATTAAATCAATTGGCAAACGATCCTTTAGATATCTTAGTAGATAATCATGTAATAGCACAAGGTGAAGTTGTAATTGTTGATGGTAATTTTGGTATCCAAATTACAACTATTGGCAGTAAAGTAGATAGATTAAATAGATTAAAATCATAAAAGAAGGACACATGAATAGTAACAAAGTATTAGTTGGCATGAGTGGTGGCGTTGATTCTACCATCTCTGCACTAATGTTAAAAGAGGAAGGCTATGAAGTCGAAGGCGTATATATGAGATTACACTCAAAGCCTGGATATCATGAAATTCATCAGGTGCGAGCTCAAAAAGCAGCAGATTTTATCGGTGTTAAACTTAATATATTAGATATTGAAGATATCTTTAAAGAAAAAGTTTTTGATCCGTTTGTTGATACATATAAAGATGGCAAAACTCCAAATCCATGTGTTTTGTGTAATAAAAATATAAAGTTTGGCGAGATGATAAAATTTGCTGATAAAGTTGGAGCTAAATACCTAGCAACAGGTCATTACATTCAACATGATGATAAATATCTTATAAAAGCAAAAGATGATAGTAAAGACCAGAGCTATTTTTTATTTTTTATAGATAAATCAATTGTACCAAGATTGCTTTTTCCAATGGGCAAGTGTAAAAAAAATGATATAAAACGTCTAGCAGCCAGTATTAAAGGTTTGGAGAGTTTTGCATCTCAAGCAGAATCTAGTGAGATATGTTTTGTTGAAACAAATTATACAGATACATTAAGAGATTATCTTGAAGTAGATAATGAGGGAGATGTTTTAGATACAGATGCAAACATCATAGGCAAACATAAGGGATACATGCATTATACAATCGGTCAACGTAAGGGTTTTACGGTTAATGGAGCACATGAGCCTCATTTTGTACTAAAAATTAATCCAAAATTCAATCAAATAGTTGTTGGTAAACGTGAAGATCTTAGTTGTTATGAGGTAAAATTAAGAGATATTAATATGTTTGATGAGCGTGTAGAGTTTGATGCATTGGTAAAATTAAGATACAAAACGATTGCCATTAAATGTCATGTTAAAATCAACAATATTAATGCTACCGCAGAAGTTATTTTAAAAGACCCAGCATTTGGAATCGCACAAGGTCAAGCTGCAGTCTTTTATGATGAAGATGATAAATTATTGGGCGGCGGCTGGATAGATGGCTAATTTAAGTTATACTTTTGCTTACTTTAGTTACAATTCGCAACTTAAATTTTGTAACAAGGAGCCTAATTATGGCAAGAAGATGTGCTATTAGTGGTAAAGGTCCAATGAGTGGAAATAATGTTTCACATGCTAAAAATAGAACTAAGCGTAGGTTTTTACCAAACTTAAGAGTAGTTCGCATCACTTTAGAAGACGGCACTACGAAAAAAATAAAAATTTCTGCTAAAGCACTTCGTACGCTTAAGAAAAATTCTTAAAATAATTACTTTAAATTTTAGAGGTGTTCTTAAGATAAAAATAATATTTTTTATCTTAAATTTACACGATTATAAGGAATTATATTATGTATAAAATTATTAAAAAAAATGATAAAAGCTTTTTGCCGAGCGGATTTTATATGGATGGTGTATATGCTGGCTTAAAAGCAAAAGATAAACTTGATTTAGCCTTTATTTATAGCCAAAAAGAGTGTGATATAGCTTCGTTGTTTACTACAAATAAGATGATAGCAGCACCAATTTTACACTTTAAAAATAAAGGTCGTTTTAAAACTAATTTTGTATTAATTAACTCAAAAAATGCAAATGCTATGACTGGTAAAAATGGTGTGCAAGACATCAATGAGATATTAGAGGCTTTACCTTTTAATAATCTAATCAATCCTATTATGAGTTCAACTGGTGTCATTGGTGTACCATTGCCAAAACAAAAAATTATTAAAGCTACAAAAGAGTTTAATTTGGCAAATAAAGAGCCAAAAAATGCTAGTAAAGCAATTATGACAACTGATACATGTTCTAAAAGAGTTTGTTATAAAGTTGTATTAAACAATAAGACAAGTTTTAGCGTTTGGGGCATGGCAAAAGGGGCCGGCATGATAGACCCAGCCATGGCTACCATGCTTTGTTTTATTACCACTGATGCTGATGTTGAGCAAAATGAGATGCAAGAGATTTTAGATGAATTAACAGATGTAACTTTTAATGCTATAAGCGTTGACGGAGATACCTCCACTAATGATACTATTTTATTATTATCTAATAAACTGAGTGGAGCCTATCAAAAAGATGCTTTTAAAGACGTGATATATAAGGTTATGCGACACCTTGCACTAGAGATTTTAAAAGATGCTGAGGGTGCTACTAAACTTGTGACATATCATATAACAGGTGCAAAAAATAGTGCAGAAGCCAAAAAAGTTGCCAAAAAATTAAGTAACTCTTTGCTTATTAAAACAGCACTTTTCGGAGAAGACCCCAATTGGGGACGTATCGCTTCTACAGTTGGTGCAAGTGATGTTACATGCAAAGAGGAATTTTTAAGTATCTCATTTAATGACGTATGTGTTTATAGTAAAGGTAAGTCATATTTTGATACAAAAAATGAAAAAAAAGCCTCAAAAGTTATGAAACTAAATGAATTTACTATTCATTGTGATTTGGGGATTGCTGATGGAGAGTTTACTGGATATGGTTGTGATTTGGGTCATGAGTATATAAAAATAAATGCCGATTATAGAACCTAGCGTAGTTTTGGTAGATGCCAATGCTGTTTGTACGCTATTAAACGCATGGTAATGGCAAAAATTGCAACAATAAAAATTGTTGTAGAATTAAGATAATGTATTGCATGCAAAAGTAATAAAAATATTGCAACAATAACAGCAACGGAGCCATAAAAATCACTTTTTAAAACTGCTGGTACTTGGTTTACTAAAATATCTCTCATAACTCCACCACCAACTGCTGTTATAAAGCTGAGCATAATTACACCAAAAAAATTATAATTTGCCTTGATAGCTAAAAGTGCCCCAGTTATGCTAAAAGCTACTAAACCGATGGTATCGCTGATGATAAATATCCATTTTTGTTCAAAATCATTAATCTTATATAATTTCATAGAAAACGAAAAGATTAAGACCATGATTAATGCAAGGGCTGGATAAAGTGTCTTAAAAGCAAATGGAGTTGTAAGCAAAAGAGTATCACGTATAATCCCACCCCCCAAAGCAGTTAGTGAAGAGGTTATAATGAGTCCTAAGATATCTAGTTTGTGTCTCGCGCCAACTAAAAATCCACTAATGGCAAAAGCAAAGATACCTATAATATCGACTAAAATTAATGGGTGTAGATAAAGCATGCCTTAAATCACATAATCATTTTTAAAACTTATATACCTTTTTGCTGAGGCATATAGTTCGCTCACCTCTTCATTAGTTAATTGTCTAATAACCTTAGCGGGAGAGCCCATAATGAGCGATCTTGGTGGAAATATTTTATTTTTAGTCACTAAACTCCCAGCCCCTACTATTGATTCTTTACCAATTACCGCACCATCTAGTATCGTAGCACTCATGCCAATTAAACAGGCATTTTCAATTGTGCAGCCATGGAGCATAACCTTATGACCTATGGTTACATCATCTCCGATAACAGTTGGATATCCATCACTTTTATCTGCTTTTTTGTAATGCGTTACATGTACCATGCTTAAATCTTGAACACTTGTTTTGTTGCCAATTTTGATGAAATTAACATCAGCTCTTATAACAGTACCAAACCAAATGGAGCAATCCTCACCGATTTGAACTTCACCAATTACATCAGCCGAATTTGCTATCCATGTATTTTTGCCAATTATCGGTTTAATATTTTTAAAATTATATATCATATTTTATTCCTTAAAAAGTCTATTAGCTAGTTTTTGTACATAGCTCACCGGTTCTTTTTTAATAGATTTATATACACGATTTACATGATTTTCCATGATTTTTTGACTTTCAATAATTTTTGATGAATCTGTTGCGACTTTTTGATAATTGCCATCATCTAAAAGTTTATAAGATAAAACATTGTCAGAACATTGAAGCTGTAAGATTTGTAGTAATTTATCTGCTGATTCTTTATCTTCAATAGCAGTTAATAATTCAATGCGTCTAATGAGATTTCTAGGCATCCAATCAGCACTTGAGATAAACATAGGCGTTAGTGCATTTTTAAAATAAAAAATTCTCGCATGTTCTAGATATTTTCCAACAATTGAGATAACTGTGATGTTTTCGCTCACTCCAGTAATACTAGGCTTTAAACAACAAATTCCACGTACAATTAGATCTATTTTTACATGAGCTTGACTTGCTTTATATAATGCACGGATAATATCTTCATCAACTAAAGAGTTCATTTTAGCGATAATACGCCCATTCTTACCCTTTCTTGTTTCGTTATGAATTAAAGAGAGCAGTTTTGGTTTTATCTGACTAGGTGACATATATAATTTTTCTAACTTACCTTTTTTACTAAAACCAGTTAGAAAATGAAAAAATCTTGTTAAATCATTTGTTATGTTGTCCTTGCTCGTCATATAGCTCATGTCGGTGTATATTTTAGCAGTTGTGGGGTTATAATTGCCTGTACCTAAATGAGCGTATTGTTTTAATTTTCCATTTACTCTTCTTGTGATGAGAGCAACCTTTGCATGTACTTTAAATCCAAATATTCCATATATAACATGCGCACCAGCTTGTTCAAGTGCTTTTGCCCAGATAAGATTATTTTCTTCATCAAATCTTGCTTTTAACTCAACCATAACTGTTACTTGCTTACCTGATTCTGCAGCATTCATTAGTGATGTAACAATTGGTGATTTTGCACCAGCACGATAAAGAGTCATCTTGATTGTTACTACATCAGGGTCTTTTACTGCTGTTTGAATAAGTTGCATAACAGGTTCAAAACTTTCATATGGATGATAAAGAGTGATATCTTGAGTATCTAAAATAGTGTAAATATTTTCACTGTTATTAAACGGAGGTAGAAGTTTTGGGGTAAATGAAGTGTTTAATAGATGTGCAAAATTTTTATTTCCTACAATTTGCCATAAGGAAGATAAGTTTAAAAAGGTATGAAATTTATAAATATCATTTTTAAAAACATTTGTATGACTGTTAAAAAAATCAATAATCTCTTCATCTACATTTATGCCTAACTCCAATCTCACTATTTCGCCCTTTCTGCGAAGTTTTAAGCCCTCTTCTAAAATTTCAAGAAAATCATCAGCCTCCTCTTCTTCAATCTCAATATCTGCATTTCTTGTTACCCTAAAAGAGACACTTTTAACAAGCTCATATCCTGGAAAAATATCCTCTATATATTCACAAACTATATCCTCTACGGGCACATAGATACCTTCATCTATTTGAATAAATCTCGATAAAATTCTAGGAACACGGACAATTCCATATCTTTTTATGCTTATATCGTCTTTATCTGAGAGTTTTACAATTATCCCAAAACTTAGATTGTTTAGGTGTGGAAATGGATGTGTGGCATCAACAGCAATCGGAATGATTACAGGGTAGATATTGGCAAAAAATTCTTTATGGATTTTATTTTTTTCAGTTCTATTTAAATCTTTATAATTTTTTAATAATATTCCATGTGCACTTAAATCTTTAAAGATTTCCAATACACAGTGCTCAATAACTTGTTGTTCTTGATGTAGATATTTTCTTATATCTATTAATTGTTGCAAAGGTGTTAATCTGTCCGCACCAGAGACGATAACGCCTGCATTAAATAATTTTTTTAAACCAGCAACGCGAATCATATAAAATTCATCTAAATTTGTTCCATAAATAGCTAAAAATTTTAGTCTCTCAAGGAGTGGCAGATGCTTGTTTTGTGCTTGTTTTAAAACACGTGTATTAAACTGCAACCAAGAAAGCTCGCGGTTTATATATAGCTTTGGATTTTTTAAATTTCTTATCATGAAATAACCTCTTCATCGGGCAACTTTAAAAGAGTTACTCCTATATTTTTTTATCAGAAACTGACTTTAAAACACCTCTAAAAACATAGTTTTTTTATGGTCTCTTACTTAATACGTAACATCAATGAGAGATTATACACTATTATTACATTATCCCAAATTATGCAATAGAAAATTAAAAAATTTTTGCCACATAATTTAAGATTATGGTATCCTTTCAAAAGATAAGCACCTATTATAAAAAAAATCAAGGAATAAAAATGTCTATTTTTCAAGTTATTATGCTTTTATTGGCTGCATTTTTTGCGTATAAAGTATATGAACATGTGCAAACACTTGAAGATGATGTTATGCATAATGAAGTAGGTAATAAAGATAGTTTTTCACCATTTTCTTGGCAAGAGCTTGTGCAAAAAGCTGATACAGCATTTACTCAAAATGATTTAAAACGTGCTTTGGCATTATTGTTAGAAGCTGATGAAAAAAAACCAAATAACTCAGAAATTTTAAGCAAACTAGGTTACCTTTTTGCACAAGAAAAAAACCAAGAACAAGCGTTAATATATTTACAAAAAGCTTTGCATGTACAAAAAGATGATAATCTTTTATATAATCAAATCGCTTCTGTTTATAAGGAATTAAAACAGTTTGATAATGCAAAAGAGGCACTCCAAAAGTCGGTAAATATAGACGATACTTATAAAATAACATATTATAATTATGGTAATTTGTTATGTGATACGCAAGAGTACAACGAGGCATTAAAAATGTATGAAAAAGCATTAAAACTTGATCCAGACTTTAAAGAGGCTAAAGAAGAGATTGAAAATATAAGGTTAAAACTTGAAGATAATTGATATATATAATATTTTAGATAAAATTTCTGCATTTTCATTACAAGAAGAGTGGGACAATTCAGGATTATTGATAGGAGATTTAGAAGATGAGGTTCAAAAAATATATTTAAGCATTGATGTTGATGAAAAATTAATACAGCAGATGGATAAAAATTCCCTACTAATAACACATCATCCTATTATTTTTAGTGGTCTAAAACAGCTACAATTTAATAAATATCCAGCACGTTTAATTAAGCAGATGATAAAGAAAAATATTGCTAATATTGCTATGCACACTAACTTCGACAAAACTCATCTAAATGAATATGTAGCAACGAAGATTTTAAAACTAAAAATTGTTAAACAAGAAGGATTTGTAATTTATATGAAAACGAATGAAGATTTTGATACTCTCGCAAAAAAAGTATCAAAGTCTTTTGGATTTAAGCAAATAACATGTGTTAAAACAGAGAAAAAAATACGGACAGTAGCCCTTGTAACTGGTTCAGGAGCTTCGCTGATAGGCTCAATTCAAGCAGACTGTTTATTAACAGGAGATATCAAATATCATGACGCGATGAAAGCAAAAAGTATAAAATTAGGTTTAATTGATATAGGACATTATGAAAGTGAGCAGTATTTTGCAAAAATTTTATCAAATCATTTGAAAAATTTAGAATTAATGGTTATAATTTCACAATCACAAAATCCTTTTATATATATGGATTTATTCGCTACACACAATATAAGGAATTAAATGAATGAGCATTTAAAACAGTTGATTGATCTATCAAAAGTTGATAAAGAGATAGATGCTTTTGAACCTCGAATTGAAGAGATAAATTATCAATATGAAGCTGCGTTAGCTATTAAAAACAATATAGACAAAGAAGTTGGCGAATTAAAAGAAGAGATTCAGTTCAATCAGCTGAAAAAAAATAAAAATGAGCTTCATTTAGGTGAATTATCGAATAAACTAGATGAAAATCATAAAAAATCTTCTAGTATTAAAACAGAACGCGAAATGAAATCATTACAACTTGAAGAGGAGATAGCAAAAGAGCAGATTAATTTTGCAAATGATGAAATTGCTCGTTTAGATAAACTAATCTCTGTAAAACAGTCTAAAACTAATGAACTATTGATCCTAGCACAAGAATCTGAAGAAAAATTACAAGATATTAAAAAAGATGTTGATAAAAAAATAGAAATCATTAATAAAGAACGTCAAAATGTTTTTGATAAAAAAGAAAAATTAGTAACAAACATGAATCAAAAAGGTTTGATTTTTTATCAAAAAATTCGTCGTTGGGCGAAAAATACAACTGCTGTTGAAGTAAGAAATCAAGCTTGCATGGGCTGTTATATGTTAATTAACGATAAAGTTTATGCTGATGTAATTAAAGGTGATGAGATAACGCTTTGCCCACATTGTGGTAGAATTGTATATATGCCAGAAGAAAATTAAAGTTCAGGCTTTGAAGCCATTTAATATTCTATATTATATTTTAAGCATGCTTGCCTATCTTGTGGCATTGCCACTTTTAGTTATTCTTTCATTTAAACAAAAATATAAAGATTCTGTTTTAGCGCGTTTTTTTTTATTTAACAATAAAAGATTTACTAAAAAAGATGGAGTTTGGCTTCATGCTTGCTCGTTTGGTGAAGTAATGGCACTAAAGCCTTTGATAGACAGATTAACCAATGAAGATATTAAAATAACAACTATGACCCACACAGGGTATGATGTGGCAAACAGATATCATCTACAAACTAGATATCTGCCATTTGAGATTTTTTTACCATTTTGGATAACAAGGCAAAAGATATTAGTGGTTATAGAAGCAGAATTTTGGTACATGTTATTTGCATCTTTTTATGCAAAAGGCGGTAAAATCATTCTTTTAAATGCACGAATTTCTAAAAAAAGTGTAAAAAAATATATAAAAATGAGATGGTTTTATAGCAGAATCTTTTTTTTTATTGATAAGATATATTGTCAAAGTGAAATAGACGCTTATAGATTTCAAACACTTGGAGCAAAAAATATAGAAGTTATAGGAAATATCAAGTTAGCTCAAGAAATTACAGTGACAATTCAATACCCGAAGCAACAAGTACCTGTGATTGTGGCTGCAAGTACGCATGATACAGAAGAAGAGTCGATTTTACAAAATTATGAAAAATATTTAAAAACTAATAAAGCAAAATTAATAGTAGTTCCGAGACATCCTGAAAGATTTAATGTGGTTTATGAGATACTAAAAAGATTTGCTACTAAAAATCATCTACATGTAAAGCGTTTAAGTAAAGATGCCTCCTTTAATGCAGATATTATCTTAGTTGACATAATGGGTGAATTAAATAATATCTACAACATTAGTAATATTGCAATTTTAGGAGGCTCATTTCTTAAAGGTATTGGCGGACATAATCCATTAGAGCCAGCACATTTTGGATGCAAAATCATTACAGGAAAGTATTTTGCAAATCAACAAGAGCTTTTTAAAAATGTTGAACATGTCCAATATGTAGAAGCCTACGAGATATATGAAGCACTTATTAAAAGCAAAGAGCTACCAAATTCAAATATAACGCAGGAAATAAATATAGATTCAGTGATAAAATATATTCAGGGAAAAATAGATGGAAAAAGATAAAGCATATAAAGTTTTGGCTCTACAAGAAAATATATCAAATAAAGAGGCAAAATCTTTGATTGATAGAGGTCTGGTGTATGCTGGTAATAAAAAATTAATGATTGCTAGAGCAGATATTAATACAAAAACAAACTTTAGAATTCAAAAGATAGAAAAAGTTAATGTTATTTTTGAAAATAATGATATTTTAGTTGTTGATAAACCAGCTTTTGTTAATTCTGATGAAATTCAGAGACAATTTAAAGGTACAACATTATTGCATCGATTAGATAGACAAACAAGCGGAGTTTTAATGCTTGTTAAAAATGAAGAATTTAGACAAAAAGCAATCCAAGAGTTTAAAAGAGATAGGGTATATAAGGAATATGTCACATGGATAGATACAATTATGGTTGAAAATCTTGATATAGATAAGCCGATTTTAACACTAAAAAAAGGAAATAAAGCATTTTCAAAAGTTGATGTTTATGGTAAGCCAGCACGAACAGAAGTGTTTGTTGAGATGATTAGTGGTAAAAAAACAAAATTAAAATGTATCATTCATAGTGGCAGAACGCATCAGATAAGAGCCCATTTAAAAAGCGAAGGTTTATCCATAATAGGTGATGAACAATATGGTGGAAAAAAATTTACGAGAGTGATGTTACATGCAAAGAAAGTAAAATTACTTGGTCTATCTTTTGAAGCACAAGAGCCAACAATCTTTAAACATTTTGAGCCATAAAATAAAGTAAAGTAAAGTATTTTTTTGATATAATGCGAAACTTTAATCAAGGAGGAAGAGATGTTTGACACATTAACAAGTTCATTTACAAATGCCGTAAAAAAACTTCGTTTTTATGATGATGAAAAATCTCTTATAAAAGCAACAGGTGAACTTAAAAAGGCTTTATTAAAAGCTGATGTTCACCATAAAGTTGTTAAAAACCTCATTGAAGTAGTTGAGAAAAAGACCAAAGAAAAAGGAATTGGGAAAGAGCAGTTTTTAGATGCACTAAAGACTACTTTGTACGATCTTTTAGAAGTAGATGGCAACAAAGGTTTCGTATTTGCATCACATCCACCTACTATAATTTTAATGACAGGTTTGCAAGGTTCTGGAAAGACTACAACCACTGGTAAGTTAGCACTATATTTAAAAAATAAACAAAAAAAAGTTCTAGTAGTTGCTGCAGATTTACAGCGTTTGGCTGCTGTTGAACAGTTAAGACAGATAACTTCCGCAATTGAGATTGACCTTTTTGAAGATGAAGCGGTAAAAAATCCAGTTAATGTTGTCAAAAAAGCACTATCTTTCGCACAAAACCATCTATATGATGTTGTTTTAATCGATACAGCTGGACGATTAGCAATTGATGAAAAGTTGATGCAAGAGTTAAGCGATATTAAAAGAGTTACTAAAGCTGATGAGATTTTCTACGTTGCTGATTCTTTGACAGGACAAGATGCAGTCAGAACTGCACTTAGTTTTAAAGAACAAATCGGCATAGATGGTGTGATACTTAGTAAATATGATGGAGACAGCAAGGGTGGTGTTGCTCTTGGACTATCTTCTCAAGTTCAAGTGCCATTACGATTTATTGGTAATGGCGAGAAGATGCAAGACTTAGAGGTCTTTTTACCTGAGCGTATCGTTAATCGTTTGATGGGATTAGGTGATATTGAAGGTCTTGCTGAAAAAACGGCTGATATTATTGATGATAAAAAAGCTAAAATAATTGCCAAAAAAATTCAAAAAGGTAAGTTTAATTTTAATGATTTTTTACAACAGATGGAAAGTATCAAAAAAATGGGTAGCATGAAGTCTATTTTGGGTATGCTCCCTGGTATGGGAAATATGTCTCAAGCACTTAAAGATTTTGACTTAGAAAATTCAAAAGAGTTAAAACATATGCAAGCTATGGTATCTTCGATGACAAAAAAAGAGAGAGAAAATCCTAATCTTTTAAATAATTCTAGAAAATTAAGAATAGCATCTGGTTGTGGACTTTCTCAAATAGAAGTAAATAAGATTATAAAACAGTTTAAAAATGCAGGTAAAATGGCAAAGAAATTTTCTACGAAACAAGGTATGCAAAATTTGCAAAATTTAATGTCACAACAAAATCAAGCAAGAACAATACCGAGATAGATAGTGATATAAATGCAAAGCTATATATTTATTTGAATATATAGCTTTGCATTTATGCAAAATTTAAAGAGTTTAGGCAAATAATACTCTTTGATAGCTTTAAAAATAAATTAACAGTTAAAACTGTATAAAAGGAAAATTCATGGCAACAGTTGTTCGTTTAACTCGTATGGGTCGTAATAAAAAACCGTTTTATCGTATTGCAGTGACAGATTCACGTAAACGTAGAGATGGTGGTTGGATAGAGTTAATTGGATATTATGATCCAATGACTGAAGATAAAACATTAAAATATAATGAAGAAAGATTAGATTATTGGCTTAGTGTTGGTGCTAAGATGAGTGGTAGAGTCAAAAAAATTACTGGAAAGTAATCATGGTTACTGATTTCATCGCTCAATATGCAAAATTAATTGTAACTTATCCAAAAGATGTTAAAGTTATATCAAATAATAATGGTGATGTTATAGATATTGTGGTGTATGCTAATCAAGAAGATGTAGGTAAATTGATTGGTAAACAAGGCAAGATGATTGGTACCATTAAAACTGTTATCTCTGGCTGTAAAGCAAAAGATGGAAAAAGTTACCGTATTAATGTCGAATCCATCTAGCACTATAGAATTATTACATGTGGCAACATTGGGTAAAAGTGTTGGGCTAAGAGGTTTTATGAAGCTTCATGTTCATTCTGATTTTTTAGAACAATTTGTCGATAAGGCAACTTTTTTTTTAGATAATGACCAAACAATAACCATAGAAATTATAAAAAATTCGTTAGTCAAATTAGTTGGCGTGAAATCTTTAGAAGATGCTAAGCAATTTACAAATAAAAAGCTATATGTTACAAAAAAGAAAACAAGAGAATCTTGTAAATTAAATGATAATCAATTTTTTTATTTTGATATTATTGGTTCTATGGTCATTGAAAATAATCAACATTTAGGTAAAATTGAAAATATTGAGCGAATTGGCGACATCGATTATCTAATCATTAAAACAGATAAAGAGTTGGTGCATGATAATTTTGCAAAATCTTTTTTAATACCTTATATAGAAAAATTTATCTCGTCAGTCGATATCAAAAATCAAACGATAGAGGTATATGGTGGATTTGAAATTTTAGAAGCTTCTTAATGAAATTCACCTTTGTAACAATTTTTCCAAATCTTGTTGACGGATATTTTCAAGATTCTATTTTAGCACGTGCGATTAAGAACAATTTACTTAAAATAAATTATATAAATCCAAGAGATTTTAGTTTGTCTAAGCATCATAAGGTTGACGATACTGCTTTTAGTGGTGGTGCTGGCATGCTTATGAATGCACAGCCTTTATTTGAAACATTAAGATATATTAAAAATAAAAATGAAAAAACATATATTATCATAACAACACCGGTTGCTAAAAGATTTATTCAAAATGATGCAAAACGTTTGGCAGACAAAGAGCATATTGTTTTTGTTAGTGGACGTTATGAAGGCATTGATGAACGTGTAATCGAAGAGTTTGCTGATGAAGTTTTTAGTATTGGTGATTATATATTAACGGGTGGAGAGTTGCCGTCGCTTGTTATGTGTGATGCGATTGCTAGAAATATTAATGGAGTGCTTGGCAACAACCTCTCTTTAGAGGTTGAGAGCTTTGAAAATAATCTACTTGAAGCACCATCATTCACAAAGCCACAAATTTATGAGAAAAAAGGTGTTCCATCAGCATTTTTAAAGGGTAATCATAGTAAAATTCGCTCACTAAAATTTGCTTTAGCGAAATGTAAAACATCATTTTTTCGCCCAGATAAGTATATTGAATTAAAAGATTAAATCTATCAAGGAACAAGAATGAGAAATAGATATATAGAAAATTTTGAAAAAGCACAAATTGCTAAAAAAAGTATTCCAAAATTTCGTGCAGGTGATACGCTACGTTTAGCGATAGTTATCCAAGAGGGTGAGAAGTCTCGTATTCAAAATTATGAGGGTGTTTGTATCGCAATACGTGGCGAGAGTACAGGACGTACTGTTATGGTGCGTAAAATTGGCGCAAACGGTGTTGGCATCGAGAGAATTTTCCCATTATATTCAGATATTATAGAAAGCATTCAAGTAATGCGTCGTGGTAAAGTTCGTCGTGCTAAACTATTTTATTTACGTGATTTAGCTGGTAAAAAAGCTCGTATTAAAGAGCTTAGAAGAAAATAATCTCTCTAGTCAAAACTCTTTTAGAGCTCTGGCTATATCTCTTTTTATATCTTTTTCTTTTAGGTCATGTCGTTTATCATAAAGATTTTTACCTTTTGCAACAGCTATTTGTACTTTAACAAAATTTTTGTAATTAAAATATAGTTGTAGAGCTATTATGGTATACCCGTCACGATTTACCGCAGCTTGTAGTTTTAACAACTCCTTTTTGTGTAAAAGTAATTTTCTACTGCCCCTTTCTTCATGTGTATAATAATAATGTGTTGTTTCAAGTCGTCCAATGTAAGCATTGAATAAAAAAGCTTCATTTTTAACAAAGCGAATAAAGCTATCTTTTAAATTAACACGTCCAACACGAATAGCTTTTATTTCACTACCTTGTAAAACAATGCCAGCTTCTAGTTTTTCTTCTATATGATAGTCATGAAAAGCTTTTTTATTTTTAGCTAGTATTTTACCCATTTTAACTCCTTTTTAGTTACAATATAAAAATGATAAAAAAAATATTTTTTTGTAGTGTAATTATAACTCATCTATTTGCAATAAGTTTACATGTAGGCAATGTTATAACTCCTTTTTATCTATTTAATCAATTTGATCAAAAAATACAGATAAATAGTAAGATAAATTATATAATAATCAGTTCTAGTAAGCATGCTTCGCTTATGATAAATCATTTTTTAAAATCAAAAAAAAATGATTTTTTAGCCAAACATCATGCTCTTTTTTGTATCAATTTATCGCAAATACCATCAATATTTGCAAAATTTTTTATTCTTCCGAAAATTAAAAAATTAAAATATTCAATTTTGTTAATTTATAAAAATAATAAATTTATTAAAAAGCAAAATAATATTATTGTTTATAAGCTAAATAATTTATTAATAAAAAAAATCTATTTTTTATCTTCACAAAAAGAGTTAAGGGCACTTCTAAAATATCGATTTTAACTAACAAAATATGGGAGATACGCGAAATGTTTACTACGATTTTAATTCCAACATATAAAGATATAAATGCGCTGGAGCTTATATTAAACTCATTAAAAATTCAAACATATAATAAGTTTGATGTTATTGTTGCCGAAGATGATAATTCTATTGAAGTTAAACATTTTTTAAAAAATTATAAAGCTACATTTAAAATCAAACATATATGTCATGAAGATATAGGAAATAAAAAGGCAATTATTTTAAACAAAGCCTTGGCTATAATTAAATCAGAATATATTATATTTATAGATGGGGATACCATTGCATATTCTACTTTTATCGAATCTCATGTATTGTTGAGTGAAAAAAAGAGTATCTTATGTGGTCGTAGAGTTAATCTTGGCGATAAACTCTCAAAGAAATTACGAGAGCATAAAATAAATTCATATGATATTGAAAAAAATTATTTAAAAAATTATAGACACATTAAAAATGATAATTCTAGACATTATGAACAAGGTCTAAGATTAAAACCAAATGGTGTGTTTTATAAAATAGTAAATAAATTTAGTAAAAATCTACATATACTCGGATCAAATTTTTCATGTTATAGAGATGATATATTTAATATTAATGGTTTTGATGAAGATTTGCCCTATTCTACCATAAGAGATGATACAGATTTGGAGTGGAGATTTATAGCCTCTGGATGTAAGATGAAATCTTGTAAATATTGTGCCAACTTATTTCATTTAAATCATACTAGAAATAATAGAGTTGATGAAAGCAAGATAAGTATGAAAATTATTTTTGAAAATCAAAAGAAAAATAGATATATTGCAACTAATGGAATTTTTAAATATTAAAATCTTAATATTCTCAGGGTTTTTAGAGATGCCCATTAGACTAAAACAAAAAAACTACTACCACTTCCACTAAAAAAGTAATTATGTTTATGCCATTTTTTTAAGTCAGGGTATAAAAATAAAGCAGGAGCAAAAAGATCATTTGCTGTTGCTGTATCCATATTTTGTAAAATATCAATAGATTTAGTTTTATAAAATTTTTTTATTAGTTGATTATTGATTGGAGCATAAAATTTTTGGCTGTATTGTTTGTAAACTTTTGGTGTTGAAATCTGTATTTTTGGCGTTATGACATTAAGAGGTAAAGTCTCTTCATCAAACTCTTGTACAATTTCGCCTATTCCGCTTACGTTAGCACTATTGTAATCATATATGAAAAAAGGTACGTCGGCTCCAATTTTTAAACCAATATCTGCTAATTGTTTTAAACTTAACCCCAAATGTAATACTTCATTACACATTTTTAAAAACGTTGCACCATCACTACTACCGCCACCTAGACCAGCAAACGAAGGTATATTTTTTTTAACACAAATAGCATATGTATTTAATAATTTTTCAAGTGCATTAGATTTAGTTGCTTTTTGTAACGCTTCATAGGCTTTATATATGATATTATCTTCAGTTTTACATGTGAAGTTACCTTGTATTTCAAAATTATCACTTTGTTTTTTAACAAATGAAAGTTCATCATATAGCACGGGAATTTTCATAAAGCGAGAGAGAATTTCATGATACTTTTGACGTTTACCAGTTATTTTTAAAAAAATATTTACTTTTGCATATGCTTTGTAAATTTTCATTTTTTTGATAATTTTGTATAAAAATCTTGTAAAATAGATTCCTTCACATGTTGGATTGAAGCTGATTGATTGAAATCTTTAATAGCTAAGATCAACTCTTTTCTTAAAATAGATATACTCTTTGGTGCTTGGATGCCTAATTTAACAACACCTTTATCTATTGAGAGGATTTTAATTTCGATATCATCATTTATGATGATCGATTCATCTATTTTCCGAGATAAAACTAGCATAGCGCAACCTTGTTTAATTCATATTTAATTTGTGAGTTAGTAATTTTTATAATTGTAATTGTATCATTATTATCTATCCAATAATAACCATCATCTTTTATTTTTAAATCTTTTATTTTTAAGGCTCGTCCATAAAATATATTTTCTGTTTCTCCAAGATATTTATTTAATGTAATTGCTAGGTATTTTTTGATATCTAATGCTTTTTCATGTTCATAAATAAATTTTCCTTCACTAAGTCTCATTAAAGAAGATAAAACGGCATTTTTAACACCTAGTTTTTGAGCTAATATCTGAGCTAATGAACGAATATATGTTCCTTCGCTAACAGTTGCTTCAAATGTAATAAATGGGTGACAGTATGCAATAAACTTTGTTTCATATATAGTTGATGTTATTTTTTTAAGCTTTATTTCTTGATTATCTCTTGCTAGTTGATATGCTCTTTGTCCATTAATATTTTTAGCGCTAAAAATCGGAGGACGGTATGTTAGAGTCGTTTGTAACTCATCAACGGCATTTTTTATGAGTACTTGATTAATCTCATCAACTGTTGTAATATTTGTTATATTTTCATTATCTAAGCTTTTAGAACTTGCACCTAGCCATAAAGTTGCTTGATATTTTTTTGGAGTTTTTTTTAAAAATCTAAAAAGTTTTGTATGCACTCCAAAACCAACGACTAAAACACCACTAGCAAATGGATCAAGAGTTCCAGTAAAACCAGCCTTTTTTTGGTTATATCTTCTTTTTAAAGATGATAAAAAATGATTTGAGCTAATGTTAATTGGTTTTTTTGCTACAAATAATCTGTTCATAATTTCTCTACAAATGAGGATAAAATCTCTCTATGATTACCGCCAAAATTAATATTTAATTTTAAACTTTTACCAGCATTGCTGATACCAATAACTCGTCCTGCCCCAAAAATTTTATGACGAATTAAATCGCCTTTTTTAAAGGCTGTGTTTTTTTCAATCAGCAAAGATCCTTTGCATAAACCAATTTCACTTAAAAATCTGCTTTTATCAAGTTCACTTCTTCTGCCTTTATAAAATCTGCTTCTAGTACAAGAAAGAGTTAATGTTTCTTTTGCCCTCGTAAAGGCAACATAGCCCAGTCTCCGCTCCTCTTCTAAATCATTTCCATCACCAACAAGTGGTAAAAAACCCTCTTCAAGTCCGATAATGAAAACATGTTCAAACTCTAATCCTTTTGACGCATGAATACTCATAATATATATACTATCGCCCTCTATCTCATCTTGATCGCTTTGTAGGGCAATATCATTTAAAAATTCGTCTAAAGTTACTTCTGGGCGCTCTTTTAGATACTCGCGAAACATTCCATAAAATTCATCTAAATTTAATATCTTTTCTTGACCATCTGGCAAAACACTATAAATATCTTTAATTTTAAACCGCTCTTCTAAAAAATCTATAAAGTGATATGTGGATTCTTTTGCAATCAAAATAGCGTCTTTTATGTCATTTATAAAATTTTTAAGAGTTTGTGTGTTTTTTTTCTTGACCAACAACTCAAGTGTTTTAATATCTGTTTGATTAATATAATCAAAAATAGATATATTTCTCTCAAAAGCAGCTAACTCTATTTTTTGTATAGTCGCTTTGCCTATGCCACGCTTTGGTTTGTTTACAATTCGTTTAAATGAAAAATCATCACTAGTATTTGTAATTACTCTTAAATAAGATACTATATCTTTAATCTCTGCACGGTCGTAAAATTTTAGACCACCAACTAATTTGTAGGCAATGTTAGCACGATTTAAACCATCTTCTAATGCCCGGCTAAGTGCATTGACACGGTAAAGAACAACTATTTCTTTTGGGACAGCACCTTTATCAATTAATTTTGATATCTCTTTAGTAATTTTTTTCGTTTCTTCATTTTCGTCATTAAAATATAGTAAATCTACCTCTTTACCACTACCTCTTGTTGAAATCAACTCTTTGCCTAATCTTGATCTGTTATGTCTAATTAAAGCATTAGCAATTTTTAATATTGGTTCACGAGAGCGATAGTTTTCTTGTAATTTTATAATTTTGACATTTATAAAATCTTTGTCAAACTCTAAAATATTCCTAATATGAGCACCACGCCAGCCATATATACTTTGATCATCATCGCCAACAACACATAAATTGTTATGCGCATGACAGAGTTTTTTAATTAATTTTAATTGTAATTCATTTGTATCTTGGTACTCATCTATCATGATATATTTATATTTTTGGCTAATTTTTTGTGCTAGTTTTTCATGGGTATTTAAAATTTTGTAAGTCAGTGCAAGCAAATCATCAAAATCAACCAAGTTATTATCCACAAGATAATTTTCATACTCTTGATAAATTTTTGCAATTACTTGATAATTTGAAATTTCTGCTTGTTTGTAAACCTCGTCAGGCGTTAGAAGTGAATTTTTATATTTTGAAATTTCACTTGCAATTAATGGTGTAGGTATTTCATTATTTAATTTTTTAATTATACGCTTTTTATCATCTGTGTCTATTACAATAAAATTATTTTTTCGCCCTAAGAGATGAATATTAAACTTTAAAAAGAGCAAACCAAATTTGTGAAATGTACATAATAGCGGAGGGTAAGCACTATTGTCTATCATAGATAAAGCACGCTCACGCATCTGTGAAGCCGCTTTATTTGTAAAGGTTAGAGTAAGAGTATTTTGTGGAGGTATGCCAATAACTTGTAGCATATATGCAAGTCTTGATGTAATCGTTGTCGTTTTGCCACTACCTGCACCAGCTAGGATAAGCATAGAGCCATCTATTTGCTGTACTGCTTCTTTTTGTGAAGTGCTTAATTTGTTTAGAATTTTTTCCATACCAACTTCTGTTTATGTTAGAGATGTTCTTATTATACTATAAAATTAGCATAGCATCACCATATGAGTAAAAACGATAACTGTTTTTTATGGCTTCTTTATATAGTTGTAATGTTTTTTCTAGTCCAATAAATGACGCTACTAGCATGATAAGTGTTGATTGTGGGAGATGAAAATTTGTTAATAGATGATTTACTCTTTGTGGTTTATTATTTGGATGCAAAAAAAGATTTGCTTGTGCATTTTGTTTGGCGTTAAATTGTACAAAATATTCTATAGTTCTCGTTGAAGTTGTTCCGATACTTAAAATTGGTTCATTAGAGTGGATTATATTTAATGCTTCATCTGAAATATTATAATACTCACTATGCATTGGATGTTTAAGAATAAGCTTTGTTTGAACTGGCTTAAACGTGCCAGCTCCTACATGTAATGTTACAAAAGCATGCTTGTACTTTTTACAAATATCTTCATACTGTTTTTGAGTAAAATGAAGTGACGCCGTTGGAGCAGCGATAGCTCCCTCTTGCATGGCAAATACGCTTTGATAATCATCTATATCTTGTTTGTTATCTTTTCTTGCGATATATGGGGGTAGTGGCACATGCCCTATTTTATCAATTATTTTTAAAAGTTCTTCAAATCTTATTTTTTTATTTTTATGCAAAAATATTACACACCTAGAGCCATCATTATTTAATTTTGTGATTTGTGCTACTAAGTCATGACTAAATAATATTTTTTTAAAGGGAGTAACTTTACCTTTTATGTAAACATTTATTGTGTAAGCATCTATTGGTTTATTAATTAGTAATTCTATTTTTGCACCACTCTCTTTGACACCAAAAAGCCTTGCTTTTATAACTTTTGTATTGTTAAAAATAATAGCACAATCATTTGGTAAAAACTTATCTAAATTATAAAAATATGAATGCGTAATGACATCTGTTTGCCTATTATAAACCAAGAGTTTTGCACTATCTCTTGGATTAGCTGGTTTTGTCGCGATTAACTCTTTAGGTAGATTAAAATCATAACTAGAAGTTAAATATGGGTCTAATCTCTTCACTCTAAATCTGTTTCATCATCAAAAGATTTTTTAGCAAGACGCTCGAACTCTTCATCAAAATCTTCTTTAGTTTTTTCATTCTCTTTTGCAGGTTCTTTTTCTTTTTTAGTTTGAGCTTTTGCTTTATTTTTATTTTCATCCTCATTTTTTGCTGGATTTACAATTTTTACAATTAAAATTGATAAACCATAAAGAAGTAAAAGTGGACCAGCCATTAAAAGTTGTGTCATAACATCTGGCGGAGTCAATAGTGCTGATACAATAAAAATTATAACAACAGCATATTTAAAAAAGCTTGTTAATGTTTTATCATTAATTAGCCCTATTAAAGCCAAGAAATATGCAAAAACAGGTAATTCAAAGGCGATACCAAAGCCAGCCATAATTTTTGTAAAAAAACCAATATAGCTTTCTATGTTGATAAGAGGTACAAATTTAAAACTTGCAAAACTTATCAAAAATTTAAAGCCAAAAGGGGTCACTACATAATAAGCAAAAGCAACACCAACTAAAAACATAACAGTTCCGCCAATAATAAATGGTAATATTATCTTTTTTTCATTTGCATAAAGTGCGGGTGCGATAAAAATCCAAATCTGCCATAAAATTATTGGCAATGAGCCTAAAATAGCTGCAAAAAATGAAACTTTCATAGCTACAAAAAATGTTCCACCAACTTGATTTGTTGTTACCATTCCCTCAGATGCTAAATGAGATATTTTTCCAACTGAAGATAAGGCATGATTTAAGGGTGCGACCACCCAATCAAGAAGAGATTGATGAAAATAAAACATAACTATAAACATAATAAACAGTGTTGCAACAGAGATCGTCAACCTTTTTCTTAAATCGGCAATATGTGGGTGTAATTCTTCAAGCATTTGTGTCGCTTTGTGTTTTATTTTGTTTTACTATTTGTATTGTTTTTATATCGTTATGTGTGTCATCAGTTTTTTTATTTTCTTTTTTGTTATTGATATCATCTTTTAGTTTTTGCATGTCTTTGTTAAAGGAGTCTTCAAGTTCAAACGCTTCTGCTTTAGTTTTTGCCATTTGGCTTTTAAACTGATCAATGGGATTAACTCTGCTTAATTCCTCTTTTGCCTGCATCAATTCCTTTTTATAAGATAGAGCCTCATTTTTAATCTCATCAAGATTTAATTCTTTTTTAATCTCATCAAAATTTATTTCGCTTGTCACCGTTTCTTTCATATCAGTAAAAGCAGCCTTTGCTTTTTTAATCATTTTTGCAATATCTGCCATTGCACTAGGCAATTTTTCTGGACCTAGAAAAATTACTGCTACAACAGCAATCATTAATATTTCAGTAAAGCCAATGCCAAACATATCTGTTTCCTACTCTTTATTTATCAAAATTTTATCTTAAAACTCATTAAGCCACAATAAACAATGCTATCTCGTCGCTAAGAAGGTAGTTTTGGTTATATATCTTTTTATCTTTTTGTTGTAATTTATCTTCTTTTAGTAAAATTTGAATCCGTTTTAGCTCTTTTGTAGTAAAAAGATTTATATCTACACCAACTATACTTCTTAGCCCCAGAAGTATTTTTTCATCTTTTTGCTCATCTAAAGTTAATTGTTCGCTCTTTACATGCAAAGGCTTTTTGATATATAAATCAATATCAGTATAAGGATAATATCTTGTGCCATTAATGCTTCCAACAGCGCCACTGCCGATACCTATGTAATTTTTATATTGCCAATAACCCAGATTGTGCTGGCTTTTGTATGTGCCAAAATTTGATATTTCATATTGCTCAAACCCATGTTTTTTAATACTGCTAAAAATAAAATCAGTAAGAATAGATTTTTCTTGAGCGACATGTGGTATTTTTGCAAAAAGAGTTTTTTCTTCTATTGTTAAAGCATAAGCACTTATGTGATTGATAGGTAAGCTAAATGCCTGTTTTAAATCATTTTGAAGTAATTCTTTTGTATCTTGAGAAGTAGCATAAATGATATCGATAGAGATATTTTTGATGCCTACATGTGAGGCGTTTATTACTGCTTTAATAGCATCTTCTTTATTGTGAGCTCTATTTAAAAATTTTAATTTTTTATCATTGAAGCTTTGGACTCCAAAACTAACACGATTTATTCCCAGATTTTTCATCTCTTTTAGCCACTCATGTGATGCACTGTTTGGATTAGCCTCAGTCGTTATTTCGGCATATTTTAGTAGATATGGCTGTAAAAAACTAAAAATTGGCTCATAAAGATTTGCCTCAATAGTTGATGGAGTACCACCACCTATGAAAAGTGTTTGAATGGAGTTTGGCTTTATTTTGTATTTTATAAATTCATATTGGAGTTGTTTAAAAATTGCTTGCATGTAAACTTTTTTTAGATGAAATTTATCAACATAAGAGTTAAAACTACAATAGTTGCACTTTGAATCGCAAAATGGGATGTGAATATATAAAAGCATATTGGTATTATATTGTATTAATCCATTTTTTTATATAATGTTACAGATTTATTGATTTACAGGCTACTTTATGAAAAATATAAAACCATACCGTCCAAATGTTGCGACTGTTATTATCCCTTATGATTATTCAAAAACAAAAAAGATTTTTTTATCTAAACGTAATGATATGGATAAAATTTGGCAATTCCCACAAGGAGGGATAGATAGAGGTGAAACCCAAAAAGAGGCACTTTTTAGAGAATTAAAAGAGGAGATAGGTACTAATGATATAAAAATTATTGCTAAATATCCAAAATGGATAACATATGATTTTCCTAAAGATATAAAAAAATTGATGAAACCTTTTTATGGACAAACTCAAATATATTATTTAGTTAAACTAAATAAAAAAGCAGTTATTAATTTAAAAACGAAGCACCCAGAATTTATAAGCTATAAGTTTACTTCAATAAAAAAAGCAATGCAAAAAGTAACACGATTTAAACAACCAATTTATCAAGAAGTTATCAAATATTTTAAACAAAAAGGCTATTTGTAATGCTGATTGTGCAAAAATTTGGTGGCACTAGCGTCGCAGATTTAGAGCGTATTTCTAATGTTGCCAAGCGTGTGGCTAAAACAAAAAACCATATAAATCAAGTTGTAGTTGTTGTCTCTGCTATGAGCGGTGAAACAAATAAATTGATACAATATGCACACCATTTTAGTAAAAATCCAGCACATTTAGCTATGGATATGCTACTAAGCTCAGGTGAAAGAGTAACGGCTGCTTTGTTATCAATTGCATTAAATGAAATGGGTATAAATAGTGTTGCACTAACGGGCAGACAAGCTGGTATTTTGACCGATAAAATTCATACAAAAGCAAGGATCTTACAGATAAATCCAATTAAAATACAAAAAGAATTGAGCGACAATAAGATTGTAGTAGTGGCTGGTTTTCAAGGAATTAATGAGAATGGGCAAGTTACAACACTTGGTCGTGGAGGGAGTGACCTCTCAGCTGTTGCTATTGCTGGTGCGCTTAAAGCTGATTTGTGTGAAATTTACACAGATGTAAGCGGTATATATACAACTGATCCACGTATTGAACCAAAAGCTAAAAAGCTAGATAAAATCTCTTATGATGAGATGTTAGAACTAGCAAGTCTTGGAGCAAAAGTGTTGCAGAGTCGTTCAGTTGAACTAGCTAAAAAATTAAATGTAAATCTAGTAACACGTACAAGTTTTTCAGATGAAGAGGGAACTTTAATAACGAAAGAGGAAAATATTATGGAAGAACCATTAGTAAGTGGAATTGCGCTAGATAAAAATCAAGCAAGAATATCTTTGTTTAAAGTTAAAGATAGACCTGGGATTGCATCAGAAATTTTTAGTGCTCTTGCAACTAGTTTTATTAATATTGACATGATAATTCAAACAGTAGGTCATGATGATTCGGCCAATCTTGATTTTACTGTACCAAAAAATGAACTCAGCGATGCAAAATTAATTGTAGAAAAATTTATAAGTAATGGTGACATAAGTAATGTTACTTATGATGATAGTATTTGTAAGGTTTCTATTGTTGGAGTTGGTATGAAGTCACATACTGGTGTCGCGGCGACTGCTTTTGCTACTATGGCAAAAGAAAATATTAATATTTTAATGATATCAACTTCAGAAATTAAAGTTTCGATGGTAGTTAGTGAAAAATATGCTGAATTGGCTGTCCGTTCACTACATAGTATATACAATCTGGATAAGTAAAATAACATTATGCAAGATTTTGAAAAATGGACACTTGATGCGATACGACAAGAAGATGCGAGTTATAATTGGCTTGAAGAGTGTAGATTTGAGTGGACAAAAACCTTAAAAATAGCATTATCTTCAATATTGGAAGGTAGAACTGTTGTGCTTATAACAGACCATGATAGAAAATGGTTTGAATCATATATTTTAAGAAATATCAACAAAGCAACAAATTCAAGACCTTTGATATGCGTTGTTAGCATTGATCAATTTTATTCACATTTTGATGAGATAACCATGCAACAATCACTAGATATGTTAGAAGATATGTTGTCAGCTTCTTTAAAAGATAATTATTTTTTCTGGTATATAGGTAAAGGTGATGATAGACGAACAGATATTGCAAAACGTAAAGATGACAGCTTGCTATGGCTTTTTGATGAAGAACCTTTAAATGCTTTTACTATGAGTTCGTATGATAAACAGTTAGATATTAAACTTTTACAACTTTTTCATCTTTTTAATACTTCATTAAATCATGCCTTATTTGGAGAGATTGATGTCTCATAATGAGTTTGAGAGCTCTGGTATTATTGTAACTGATAAGATAGAGGAGGAGGTTGAACTTTTACAAGAACAATTAACTAAGTTTAGAGTTGTTGTTTATTTCACTGAAAATTTTCAAATACAAGATGCAAAAGCAGTGATAAAAGAAGCATATATCAGCGAAAATACAAGAAAATATATAATAATAGCTACAAAAAATTTTAATAAAATATCGCAAAATTCACTTTTAAAACTTTTTGAAGAGCCACCTTTGCATATCTATTTTTTACTAGTCGTTGAATCTAAATCTGTACTTTTAAATACAATTAAATCTCGCTTACCAATTTTAAAACTGACATTAGGAAATAAGGTTAAAAAAGTAGATATAAATTTTTTAAAATTAGATAATGAAATTATATTTAAGTTCTTAAAAGATAATGAAAAAATTACAAAAGAGCAGGCAAAGGAGTTGTTGCAAGGTTTATTTTATAGAGCAACGGTTGTTGATAATCTGAAATTAAATAAAATTCAACTAGAATGTTTTGATAAAGCATATAGACTATTGGAATCAAATGTTCAAGTATCTAGTATATTTGCTTTAATTTTTATGAGTTTTACAGTAAAGAGCACCTCTAAAAAGAGATAAAAAATGAAAACTTACAAATTGTCAAACGATATCGATATCAAAAAATACCTAAAAGCTTTGCATGTAGATAGTGGCGGAGTAGGTATTTTGTCCCAAAAAGCAAAGCAAAATATCTTTTATATCAAAGCTTTGCATGTAGGAGGGGCAAATATATTAAAACAAGATGCTATCTCTGTTGGAGCTGATTTAGCGGTACCTCGTGGTACAGTTGTCGCACAAAAACAACAAGTAGATGCTATTTTAATAATAAACAACAGGCAATTAAAAGTACTTATCAAAAAGGAGATGTTTCAACCATTTGGTTTACAAAAGTTAGCTAATGAATTAAAACAATTTCTTAATATAAAAAAACTAAAAAAAACTCAGATTATGGGTATTATAAATGCAAATGACGATAGTTTTTTTGGTGCTAGTAGATTTAAAGATAGTAAAGCCGTTAAAAAAATAAACCAGATGATACGTGAAGGAGCAGATATTATAGATATCGGTGGAGTTTCATCTCGTCCTGGAAGTTTAAGCGTCAGTGCAAATGAGGAGTTAGCAAGAATTAAGCCAATAGTAGATATTTTATATAAAAAAGCTATATATAAAAAGGTACAATTAAGCATAGATAGTTATGAGCCATCTGTTATCTCTTATGTTTTAGAGCGTGGCTTTCACATAGTAAACGATATTACAGGTTTACGTAATGATGAGGTTTGTAAGCTGTGTGCATCTTACAAAGCAACAGCTGTGATTATGCATATGCAAAAAACACCAAAAAAGATGCAAAAAGCTCCAAAATATAAAAATATAATATTAGATATTGATAAGTTTTTTCAACAACAAATCCAAAAAGCAGATGATTTTAATATAAAACAGATTGTATTAGATGTTGGTATTGGTTTTGGTAAGACGCTACAAAATAATATCACTTTAATACAAAATTTAGAACATTTTTTGCACTTTAATAAGCCATTACTAATTGGCGCAAGTAGAAAATCAATGATAGATAAAATCATAAAAACAGATGTTAAAAATAGATTAGCAGCAACACTAGCAATTCATTTAAAAGCGATTGATAACGGTGCTGAGATATTAAGAGTTCATGACGTGTATGAGCATTATCAGGCTTTACATGTAAGAGATGCGTTAATGACATTTTAAGTGAAAATAGTGTAACATCACGCGTTCCTTTCTCTTTGTATTGCAAAAAGTAATATATTGATAACCAAGAGGGAGATAATTCAAGAGGAGAATATATTTTATGAGACATTACGAAAATTTAGTTATCGTAAAACCAACATTAACACAAGAAGAGCTTGAAAACAGCATTACTGCTATTGAAGAAGTTTTAATATCAAATGGTGCCGAAATATCAGCACGCAATAAAATGGGAATACGTAAATTAGCATACCCTATACAAAAACATGAGCGTGGATATTTTCATGTGATTTATTATACAATTAAGCCATCTGCAATTATTGAAATCGAAAGACGTTTTCGTATAAATGAAGATATGCTTCGTTTTATTACTATTAAATATGACAGCAAACGTGAAATAGTTGCATGGCAAAAGCTTGTAAAAAAAGCTATCGCTATGGGCGAGGCAACTGCTAAAAAAAATGAAGCCAAAGAGATTGTGCAAGAAACAGTTGTGACCCAAGAAACAGTTGTGACTCCAGATGAAGTTGTAGTAGTAAAAGAAGAAGTGACAGTAGTGCAAGAAGTTGCGATAGAAAAAACGATACAAGCAAGCGAAGATTAAACAAAAGGATAATCTATGTTTAACAAGATAATATTAGTAGGTAACTTAACGCGAGATATCGAATTAAGGTATGCTCAATCTGGCACTGCTATTGCAAAAACAGCAATCGCAACAAGCCGTAAATATACAAGCAATGGTGAAAAAAAAGAAGAAGTATGTTTTGTCGATATTACTTTTTTTGGTAGAAGTGCGGAAGTTGCAAACCAATATTTGCGTAAAGGTAGTAAGATACTTGTTGAAGGAAGATTGAATTTTGAGCAGTGGAGCGACCAAAATGGGCAAAAACGCTCAAAACATTCTGTAATAGTAGAAACTATGCAGATGTTAGATAGTAAAAATAGTGTGTCTTCATCAAATAATGGAAACAATATGAATACAAATACGGCAACAGGGCAAAATAACCAATCGCAATATAAAAATTCATATAATAATACCTCACAGCAACAACCTGTTCAAAATAGGTCAATGCCAGAGGAAAATCTTCCAGAAATAGATATAGATGAAGATGAGATACCATTTTAACAGATAAAAAAAAGGAAAATAATTATGGCAGAACGAAGAAAATATAAAAAAAGATATTGTAAGTATTGTGAAGCAAAAGTTGATTTTATGGATTACAAAGATGTTGCATCTTTACGTTTTTCATTATCAGAGCGTTATAAAATCATGCCTCGTCGTTTAACAGGAAATTGTAAACGTCATCAAGATATGATTTCAACTGTAATTAAACGCGCCCGTGCCGCCGCGTTAGTACCATATACAGTGACAAGAAAAACAGTTGTTACCGCACCATTTGAAAATCTACGTTAAGTAGGTTTTCAAATTCACTAGGTTATACAAGAAGTTTGCTCTATGATGGCGATAAAAGGAATGAGAATTGCTTTAAATTTTATAAAAAAGCAATTATATGAAATTTCTACTTTTACTTACTTTTTTAATATCTCTTACGCAAGCACAGATAAATAAATATAATGTTGTTATAAAATCGCCTTTTAATGATACCTTATTAAGCGTTATACAAGATTATGGAAACACTATAAGTGCAGTCGGATTTTATAAACACTATAAATCATCTAATAATTCATCTAAAACTTATCTAAATCCATTTAATTATCTATCGCATGTAGGTGCAAATTATGGTATTAATATACATTTGGTAAAGATAAACGACAGTGCTAAAATAATTTTAAATAAAAGCATATCCTTACATGAATTTAGTAAAGCGGTATCAGTTGTTAAAACTCCATCAAATGGTTATTTTGTGGGCGGATATACTTTAAATGGTAATCTGCTTATTTTAAAATTAAATGCTCAAGGGCAGACTATTTTTATTAAAAAATTTGGTCTTCATCAATACGATAGCATAAATAAAATGATAGCTCTAAAAGATGGTGGTGTTTTAGTTGTTGGTTCATCTATGAGTCAAGATGGTGGATATTCATCAATGTTTAACAATGGACTTGGACTTCATGATATTATATTAATACGTATATCGAGGCATGGTCAAATATTATGGAATAAAAAATTTGGTACTGCATATAATGATTATGGAATAGATGTTACGCAGGCAAAAGACGCTACATTTATCGTGATGGGTATCACTGCATATAAAACAACAACAAAAATTGTTCTCATACATGTATCACAAGGTGGAAGTATTATTTGGTATAAAACATATTTGGATAAAAAATATCTCAAACCATACTCTTTAATCTTACTAAGAAATAATGATTTTTTAATCTCTTTTGATACAAAAAATAGGATAAATAAACAACAGCAGATCAATTTATCAAAATTTAATCTACAAGGCACTCTTTTAATACATGTAAAGATTAATTCTGAGTATCCATCCGCTCTTTTGAGGATAAAAGAGGATAAAAATGGTTATATTATCGGAGTTGGTAAGATAACAGATAAAATTTATTATAACACAGATGGATTATTTATGAAACTAAGCACTTCGTTGCACATACTCACTCAACGACATTTTGGTAGTAAATATTATGATATATTTAAAGACATCATTATCTTAAGAGATGGAAAATATATTGCAGTTGGAAATAAAAGTACTAAAAATTCACAAATTTCAAATATGTGGATTGTAAAACTAAATAAAAACGGTACAATCGCCCAAAAATAGCTACTTTTTAGGAATAAGTTGCTAATATTTGCAAAAAATTATGAAGGAAAAGCATGAAACGTGCATTACTTAGCGTAAGTGATAAAAGTAATATTATAGAGTTTGCAAAAGCGTTAATTTGCGAAGGTTTTGAGATAATTTCAACAGGTGGAACTTTTAAACTTTTTAAAGACAATAAAATACAAGCAATTGAAATAGATAAAATAACAAATTTTCCAGAATGTTTTGAAGGACGTGTAAAAACTTTAAACCCATATATTCATGGAGGTATCTTGTACAGACGAGATCAGGCTTTACATGTAAACCAAGCAAAAGAATTAAATGTTATAGCTATTGATTTAGTATGTGTAAATTTATATCCTTTTAAGCAAACTATACAAAATACCGAAGATTTTGAAACAATTATTGAAAATATTGATATTGGCGGACCAGCAATGGTTCGTTCAGCTGCTAAAAATTTTAATGATGTTATTGTGGTTACAGATCCAAAAGATTATTCTTTAGTTTTAAACGCCTTGCAAGAAAATACAAACACCTTAGAGTTCCGACAGTCTCTTATGATTAAGGCTTTTGAGCATACCGCCTCATATGATAGTATAATAGCAAATTATATGAATTCACGTTTTAATAATGGCTTTGGTCAAAAACAATTTATCGTAGGTGAAAAAGTAATCAGTACAAGATATGGAGAAAATCCACATCAAAAAGGTGCACTTTATGAATTTGAAAAATATTTCACAGATAATTTTAAAACTCTAAAAGGTGAAGCTAGTTTTAATAATCTAACCGATATTAACGGTGCTGTAAAAATCGCTGCTGCTTTTGGTGATGAAAAAGCTGTTTGTATTGCAAAGCATGGCAATCCTTGTGGTTTCGCAATTAAAGATACTCTTTTAAATGCCTATAAAGAAGCACTAAAATGTGATCCAATTTCAGCATTTGGTGGAGTTGTTGCGATTAATGGTGTGTTAGATAAAGAGTTGGCCATAAAAATAAATGAGATATTTATTGAAGTGATTATAGCAGCACATATTACAAAAGAAGCGCAAGAGGTCTTTATAAATAAAAAACGAATTAAACTGTTTGAGTACGATAATAGTAAAATTATATTATCTCATGATAAATATGATTTTAAACATGTTGACGGTGGCTTTGTGTATCAAGAATCTGATAAAATTACAGATGATGAGATAAAAAATTCAAAACTTGTAAGTAAAAAAGTAGCATCCGCACAAGAGCTAAAAGATATGGAGATAGCTTACAGAGTTGCAAGTTTAACAAAATCAAACTGCGTTGTATATGTTAAAAATTCTGCTATGGTTGCAGTTGGTATGGGTATGACATCACGTGTTGATGCGGCCAAGTGTGCACTTAAAAAAGCGAAAACTTTAAATATTAATATATCAGGTGCAACTCTTGCTTCTGAAGCATTTTTTCCATTTCGCGATAGCATAGATACAGCAGCTAAAGCTGGAGTAAAATGTATTATACAACCAGGTGGTTCTATACGTGATGATGAGGTGATTGAAGCATCAAATGAACATGATATAGCTCTGTATTTTTCAAATACCAGACATTTTTTACATTAGACTCGTTAAGTTATAGCCATCTCCTCTTATCTTGATTATGAACACATAGATAATATTTATGGTCTCTTACTTAAGTTCTTAGTGTCTGCTAAATGGTTGATTGACATAGACTCAACTTTTATGATATAATCTCATACAATAAATAATTTTTAGGAATAATATATGAGTAAATCTTTATATGAAACGCTTGGAATATCTGAAGGTGCTAGTGAAATAGAAATTAAGAAAGCATACAGAAAATTAGCACGGCAATATCATCCAGATGTTAATAAAGATTCGAGTGCTGAAGAAAAATTTAAAGAGATAAATGCAGCTTATGAAGTTTTAAGCAATAAGCAAAAACGAGCACAATATGACCAGTATGGCGATAGTATGTTTGGTGGACAAAATTTTCATGATTTTGCACAAAATCAAGGAACAAATGTTGATCTTGATGAAATATTACGCGGTATGTTCGGTGGTGGTGGTTTTGACGGTGCACGCGGTGGTTTTAGTGGTTTTAGTGGTGGTGGTTTTACTCAACAACCAAATCTTGATATAGAATCTAGTGTTACTATACCTTTTAGTACCGCTATTTTAGGTGGATCACACAGTATTTCTGTAAATGGTGAAAGATTTGATATCAAAATACCTGCTGGTGTAAAAAATGGCGAGAAAATGCGCGTTAGAGGCAAGGGACATGCACAAAATGGACATGTTGGAGATCTATTTTTGCGATTAACAGTTGCCGTGTCACCAGAATACACAAGAGATGGTGATGACATTATAAAAACTTTTGATGTTCCTTTGTATGCTGCACTATTTGGCAATAAAATTTCTGTTTCTACTTTGGAAAAAGAGATAACATTAAAAATACCACAAAATACGAAAAATAACCAACGTTTTCGTGTAAAAGAGATGGGGGCGATGAACCGTAAAACAAAAAAAAGAGGTGATTTATATTTAAAAGCAAATATAATTTTACCAAATGTTAATGATTTAGATGAAGATTTAATATCATTAATGAAGGAAAAATTACCAAAGGAGTGAAATCATGTACCATCACTATGACGAGCCCGTATATTTAATTAGCATAGTTGCAAAAATTTTAAGTATTCATCCGCAAACCCTAAGACAATATGAAAGAGAAAATCTAATTACTCCATCTCGTTCTGATGGAAGAATTAGGATGTATTCTCAACGCGATATTGATAAAATCAGAATGATTTTACGCTTAACAAGAGAACTTAGAGTAAATCTTGCTGGTGTGGATATAGCACTGCGCCTAAAAGAACAAATAGATGATATGGAGCAAGAAATTACTAATTTAAAATATAAATTGGATTGTTTTGAAAATTCGCATGCAATAGCTCCAGATAAATCGTTAGTTGTTAAAAAGAGTGTTTATGAGATGATTCTTTTTGATGATAATTAAAACTACACCTCTCATATAAAATACTAAATGGTTTTGAATTATTAGAAATAGGTGTGAATGAAGCAAGAGACCGTAAATGACTTTATAGCCAATAGCATTTAAAAGGTTTAGATTCAAGACAAACTTTGCTTTGCGATACGAGCATCATTAAGTGATGTTACCATGACATTCTTTTTAATCTCTGCAAAATCTAAAATGCGAATAAGCGAGAGTGTAAAATAAACTGTGTAAACCTTAAAAATTAGATTCAGTTGATAAAATATCAAGTGAATTATTTTAAAGGATTTACATATGAGTTTAATAAACCA
>VAOZ01163064.1_pt1 | contig 41434 bp, 44 predicted proteins | sample 3394041 | NCBI WGS metagenome assembly VAOZ01 (sample SAMN08290431, study PRJNA428436) | hydrothermal vent metagenome | isolation source: Deep-sea hydrothermal vent chimney | place: Indian Ocean: Southwest Indian Ridge
GGCACCACGGCGCTAGGTTCGGGGATTGCCATCCCGCATGGGCGACTGGATAGTCTGGAAAATCCTATTGGCGCATTTATCCAACTGGTCAGGGGCATCGATTTCGATGCCCCTGACCAACAACCGGTGGATCTCCTGTTTGCCCTGCTGGTTCCATCCCAGGCCAATGATCTCCATCTCAAATTACTCGCCCAATTAGCGACACTGTTTCGTAATCCGGAAAGTGGCTATCGCCTGCGCGCCAGTTCCGATCGTGAAACCCTTTATCGCACGCTACTGGAATGGGATGCACGCAACGCGGTATGGATAATCCCTGCTTCCACATGAGAACTCATGCGCCCGGCTTAACTGCCCGCTATATAACAACTCTGACAGGTTGGCCATTCATTATGGGGTATTTTCGCCCCCATTCGGATGGTCCTAATCATAGGGCATACCTCATGCCAGAGCAATCCACTACACTTGTCGTATGAATATTCCACCCCTTTCCATCGAAAAGCTATTTTCCAGTCTTTGTGAGTCTTTGCAGTTGGAATGGGTCGCTGGTCATGCGGGTGGCGAAAAACGACTTCACCCGGATCTTTATCCTTGGGGCGGGGCAGCAGCGGTTAATTCACTCAATCCCGTCAACCCTTGCGATGTCCAGGTGATCGGTATAGCGGAAATGGCTTATCTCAAACAACTTTCCGCGATAGAACGGGCCGAATCCGCCCAGCACTTTTTTCACACCGCCAAGGTCATCATCGTGGCCGACGCCTTGATCATTCCACCCGCCCTGCGCGCTGGGGCAGATGCCCGCGGAATTCCCTTGTTGGGTTCACCCCTGCCCGATCAGGAAGTCATCAGCCATCTTCGCTTTTTTCTGAATGAAGCCATGGCGGAGCGTCAAACTGTACACGGGGTTTTCATGGAGGTCCTTAGTAGTGGTGTATTAATTACGGGCGAAAGTCATATCGGCAAGAGCGAGCTGGCGTTAGAACTCATTACTCGAGGTCATCGACTGATCGCGGATGACGCACCAAAATTTGCCCGAATACGCCCTGACACCCTGCAGGGCAGCTGTCCATCCCTCCTCCAGGATCTGCTTGAAGTACGAGGTTTAGGTATTCTGGATATCCGCGCCATGTATGGGGATAACGCCATCAAGCCCATGAAAAACCTGAGTCTGATAATTTCATTGCAGGCTCAGCCTCCCCCCATTGAGGATGACTCTGACCGGCTGCATGGCATGCACAGCGAAGCGGTCATTCTTAATATCGGAATTCCGGTTATCATCATTCCTCTGGCGCCAAGTCGGAACCTCGCCGTTCTGGTCGAAGCCGCCACGCGCAACCATCTGCTGCGCAGATCCGGACAGGATGCGGCAGAAATCTTTATTCAGCGCCAGCTGCATCAATTGGAACACCAGAAACCATGAAACTCATCGTTCTCAGTGGGCTTTCCGGTTCAGGAAAAACCCTGGCACTTCATGCGCTCGAAGATGAGGGCTATTACTGTATAGATAACTTGCCTCTTGGCTTATTGTCCGCATTTGTTACCCAATTGCTCAAACCCAAACTGAAGCTATATGAAATAGCGGCCGTAGGCATCGATGCGCGTAGCGGCGTGGAAGAATTGCGCAAATTTGGATGGATTGTGACGGAAATCCGTGCTCAGGGCGTGGAAGTCGAGGTGGTTTATCTACAGGCCGAAGTCGCTACCTTACTGAAGCGCTACAGTGAAACCAGGCGCAAGCATCCCTTGTCAAAAAAAGGGCTGCCTCTGATCGAGGCCATTCATTTAGAACGATCCCTACTGGGCAAAATTGCCTTGCATGCCGATTTGATTCTAGATACCAGCCACACCAACGTGCATCAGCTGGTTACCACCATCCGCGAACGCGTGGGATGCCGATTGCAGGGTGCGTTATCGTTACAATTCCAGTCATTTGGCTTCAAACATGGGGTTCCTGGCGATTCTGATTTCGTCTTCGATGTGCGCTGCCTTCCCAATCCTCATTGGGAGCCTCACCTGCGCAACCAAACCGGGCTCGATCCAGCAGTTATCGATTTTCTTCAATCGCATCCCCTGGTCGAGAATATGTACCAGGATTTACTTCGCTTTCTCGGAGACTGGATACCACGTTTCGAAGCGCAAAATCGTAATTATTTGAGTGTCTCCATTGGCTGCACAGGGGGACAGCACCGTTCAGTTTATCTGATTCAGCGCTTGAGCGCCCATTTTCGCGGGAATCGTGGCGCAACCATAACCATTCGCCACCGGGAACTGGAATGAATCGATCTGGGAAATTAGGGAACAGGCATAAATATTCACTTCACAGCTTGTTCTTGGCTGACAATCCGAGTAGTCTCTTCTTCTCATGTCTGTTGGCATTTTACTCATAACCCACGGCAATATCGGCAGGGATCTGGTCGATACGGCACATAGCATACTGGGTTCTCTCCCGCTGTCATTGTCTCAAATTTCAGTATCGCTCTCAGCTAATCCAGACAAAGTTTTTGCTCAGGCCCACCAATCTCTGCGGCAAGTCGACCAAGGTCATGGCGTCTTGATTATTACCGATATATTTGGTTCCACTCCCAGTAATATTGCCTGTCGACTGGGCCAGCTACCCCAGGTAAACATCATCGCCGGTCTCAATCTACCTATGCTGATCCGTATTCTGAATTATCCGGATCTCGACCTCAGTGCTATGGCTAAAAAAGCATTAAGCGGTGGGCAAGATGGTGTTTTAAACTGTCTTACCAGGACTTCCAAAGAGAATATTTCCCATGGTCCTTCAGCGTGAAGCCACTATTATCAACCGTCTAGGCCTGCATGCCCGGGCGGCAGCCCGATTTGTAAGCCTGGCATCCCAATTTAACGCCCCTATTGAAGTTGAATACAAAGGGCGGCGGATCAATGGAAAAAGTATCATGGGTGTCATGATGCTGGCCGCCAGCCAAGGCAGCAAGATCGCACTCTATGCCGAAGGGGAAGATGCAGAGGCCGCCCTCAATGCGCTCGAAAACCTGATCGCCCAACGCTTTGGAGAACCGGACTAACAGACTTCCCAAAAATATCGACAAGAAGGGTGGGGCAATTGGGACTCATAGGCTCCCTCGGAACAAATCTTCCCATACCTGTTTCTTCATTGTATTTTGGCAGGCGCACCAGGCATCCACGCCCTGGAAGATATTGCCCATTATTGGCGCACAGCATGCCGCTCCACCAGGGCTGCAAAACCCCATGAGGGAAACACGCCATTCCTTTCAATTTATACTCACATTTCCCGGCTCATCCGTCTCGATAATCAAATATGCACTTTTTAGCCGATAGTCCAGATCGTCTACCTGGCATTTAGTTATCATTGAGTTTACCCGGTAAATAAATAATACATCAAGAAGTAAAATACTGAATATTATCCCGTATTCTTGGTTTCTACTTATGGAGTACCCTCATTGCAGCCCTATCCAAAGCAAACTCCAAACCTCCCTGCCCGAGTTTTCCTGCTCGGCTTCGACCGAGCCGTACGTTCGCTGTTTCACATCGAAGAAAGCGGATTACCAGAAAATATTCCACAACCCTGTCTGATCGCCGCCAACCATCGTCGTGATGCCGATATTCCCATTCTGGGTGTTTTCCTTGGGCATCGCGTCGGATGGAAGATTACCGGCGTATTACCCCACTTTGTGGCCCGCGAAGATCTTTTCTACCCGGATTTTTTATGGCATTACTGGTCATCGCCCTGGCTTCTGGGACCTCGGCTTATTTCTCCCTTAATCCCGCTGGATCGCATACTTAAGGTATTTAAAGCGCATCCGATTCACCGAATTCCCGAACAAAGCCTAGCGATCGTGCTCAGGGATATTCGGCAGTGGCTTGGTGATCTGCCTCTAGGCACAGTACTGAACCGCTGGTGGTCACAACGGCTGGCTAGTGCCGGTGTCGATCTAAATCAGCCCATTTCCTGGCTGCTTCGTCGCGAGCATCAGTTCGAAGAATTAATTGGTGGAGGCTGGGGACACCGACGATTGAATCGGAAAACATTCACATCTTTCAAACCTATTGAAAGGCGCAGAATCAATGAACATCTTGCCGTTTTTTCGCGCGCTCTGGCTGCCGGGGAAGCAGTGATGGTTGCCCCTGAGGGCGCGAATTCTCCGGATGGCTACTTCCAGCGGCCTAGGGCAGGTGCCTATCGACTAACTCAAACTGCCGGTGGAGGCTTACCTGTAATGCCTGTTGGGATTGCCTATGATCCCAGTGCTGCGGGGCGTATGCGGGTATTCGTACATGCTGGCGAACCATTCCGGACTGGCGATTTTATCGACCGCCGGACATTTGACGCGCAGGTCGCTCAAGGTATCCTCCGGGCAACAACGGTGACCGGTTCCCATGTGGTTGCACACTATGCCTTGCATGCCAAAAGGGATGAAATCCTTACCCAGGAAAAATTCACTCTTTTTGCCCGCTCAATGAAAAGAGCATTGACGACAGCCGGATTACGGGTTGCCCCCGATGCTGCCGATCAGAGTGGCCGGCGGCTTGAATGGCTGGTCCGGGCCGGATTGATAGAGCCGGTGCCCCGCGGCTGGCGATTGGTCCGGGAAGCAGAGCCAAAACCCGGATGGGACAATAAGGCAGCACTAGCGGTATTTTTGCGTAACGAACTTCGTTCTGTGGCAAGCCTGGCTTCCGGGATTGCATTCAGCTTTGGATTGGATGCTCCGCCTTATGCCCCCTGGTAATCTTATCCCTGCTGGTCGGTCCAGAGGTCACCCGCTGGGCCCCACTTGTCGAGCCCTCTTCTGCGATAATTGGTAAAATACGAAGTGGATGGTATTTTTCTGATTCAATGAGCCACCTTTCAGCCCGGCAATACGAACTACCGTACTTCTCCAGGATGGGTCTTCAGATCCTGCTGCAAAGAGCATTTGAACACCAGGAATAATCGCGTCTACTCAATTGTTCCTGGCGTTGCTGAATACGATATGATCCATGACCCAGAGCCTGCATGACATGGGGAGGAATGCTTATCTCGGTAGGTGCTACAACTACTCCAGATCGGTAACATCCCGCATAAATTTCTCATCTGAACCCGGAAACTGGAATATTTTCTGCCCGTTTATTTTCGATCTAATTTTCCCAGATAAAGCCGAACTAATGGCCATTGACAATAGTTTTCGCTATTCTGTCCAGTCGGCTTTAAATCTGACGCAAAGGAACCAGGTCGCATGACCACAATTACCCTTTCTTCCGCAATCTGGACTGAATTACTGAGCGATGGTGTTGCTTCCGCCAAGGGAACCAGCCTGGCGATGGAATATGGACTGCTTGAATCTGATGGAGAAACCATCCAATTCCAGACGACGACCCTGGATATCAGCGTAACCCGGAAGGTCCGCCTTGCGGCCAAACCGTTTAAAGTGGCCTTGCACTACCCGACGCTACATGCAGCCAGCAACCGCCCCGGTAACGATTTAACGTTGACCATCGGAGATCAGGAAGCCATCCTGTCAGTATCCGGTCAGCGCTCACGCTACAAGATTCCATTATTTCCTCATCAGGACTGGCCGGACATTCATACCGAGGGACTCGAAACCATCCTCGCGGATAGCGGCATCCTCGCCCGGGCCATGGAACATATTGCTTATGCGGCGGCAGATAAAGACACCCGATATTATCTGAATGGTGCTTATTTCGATGGCGATTTTATCGTTGCCACGGATGCTCATCGGCTGGCCGCTTATCATGTGTCAAACGGCCCTCAAGGCATGATTGTTCCCAATGCGTCGATTCGACATGTGATACGTGGCTTGAGGGGCACTCAAGCCCACATTCAGGCAAAAGAAAACCGTCTTCGCATCGAAGCGGATGAGATCAGTGTCGAGACCGCCCTGATCGAAGGCCGCTATCCCGCCTGGCGCAGTCTGATCAAGGCAGATCAACGGACCCCCATCACCGTAAACCGTGATGCCTTGCTGGAATCGGTTCGCCGGATCTACGCCATTAATGCACTGTCCCTGGGCGGCAAAAAAGAGATGGCGAATATCACGTTAAAATCCGCACAGGATGAACAGGCGATTGGCGTGTTCGGTAATAACGAGGAATCGGTGGAATGGTTACCAGCCCGAGTGGAAAATAATGTCCACACAACCATCCGAGCCACTTATCTGATTGACATGATAAGCCACTGTGACAGCAATGACCTCATCTTGCATATCCCCGAGGATCCACTGAAATACACTAATACAGAAGATCTGGATCATCCACAAAATATCTACCTGGTCATGCCGGTACGCGAATAAATAAAAGGCCCACAGATCCGATTTGCCACCGGTCCCGATAAACAGGTCTAGCCCTCCCGGCTCAGAAGTATTGATATATTCAAAAGGCAAATTATATGCCAACCCCCTGCTCCCACCGTGCTCTATTTGCCATCAGCTCACTTGGTCTTGGGCATGCCACTCGTAGTTTGACCATTATTCACGAATACATTGATCGCGGCTACGCGCTGACTCTTGTTTCATCAGGCAACGCACTGGCCTTCCTGAAGCAGGAACTCTCCGGCCAACCGACTATCGAATTCAAAGAGATGGCCGATTACCCTCCACTGGAACGGGGCAACGGCTGGCGTCTGTATGCCTACCTGGCGTTGGACCTGATTAAAACCTGGATCAGGATAAGGCGCGAACATCACTATATTGAGACCATTGCCGCTAGCTATGATTTTATATTCAGCGATGGTCGTTATGGATTTTACAGCCATTGGGCACCTTCCTTTATTCTTTCCCATCAGATCGCCTTCATCCCACCCAGGAGGTTACGGGGAGTCTCCTGGATTATCGAACATCTGAATATTTCGGCGCTACGCCATTTTGATCACTTGTTCATTCCCGATTACCCCAACCCCGATACCAGCCTGGCAGGTAATCTGGCGCATACGCCCAATCTCCATCGCACTCAACACAGTTTCATTGGCATCTTGTCTTCCTACCCACATCTCGATTTACCCAGAGATATCGACTATTTGTTCATCCTCAGTGGCTATTTGCTGGAGCATAAAGGCTCCTTGATCCTGAGCTTGCTTGGGCAAGCCCAGGATCTTCCAGGGAAAAAAGTTTTCATACTGGGAAATGCCGACAATCCTGCATCCAACTATATGAAATTCTCCCGGGATGATCTCGCCATCTATGCCGTAGCGGCAGGCACTCTACGATATGAGCTTTTCAATCGCGCGTGCTGTATCATTTCCCGGGCCGGCTATACCACCGTGATGGATTTAGTCGAACACGGCAAACAGGCACTGTTAATTCCAACGCCCAATCAAACCGAGCAGGAATACCTGGCCTATTATCTGGGTAGTCTCGGTCACTTCGCCGCCCGACCTCAAAAGGAAACCCACAACCTCCTGAAGGCCTTACAGGAATGTAGCCAGACCCGGCTTTTCCACCCTCCCTGGAAAACGGCAGACTCACTAAAGAAAATCAGCGAGGTCATCGACCGCCAAACTCACCAGCATTTCATTTCCGTAATCGTTCCTGCACACAACGAAGAAGATGAGCTCGCCGCGACATTGTATTGCCTGCTTCGCCAGCATTACCCACCGGAATACATGCAAATCATCGTGGTTGAAAACGGCTCTACCGACGCTACCCTGGAAATCGCCCGGCGCATTGCGGCCTCTCCACCGGGTCAGGGGAGAATTCAGGTACTGCAATCCGCCCGGGGAGTTTCCCGGGCACGAAATGCTGGTCTTGCTGCGTTATCCCCGGAATCGGAATGGGTCATATTGTGTGATGCCGATACTCGCCTGAAAACCCATTTCCTCCGCCATCTTAATGTCTGGCTGAATCGCTATGCAGATCATGGATTGAGCATTGGCACGGCAGCCATTCATCCACACCCCGGCAATCACTGGTATGCACGCACCTGGTTTAGAATATTTAACCTCATCCATCGATTGACCAAGACTTCATTTGCCATCCAGATTGCCCGTACTGCGGTGGCTCGTGATATTGGCTACCGTGAGGACCTCCATTTAGCGGAGGATCTCACGTTTCTTCGTGAAGCCCGGCGCTATGGCCGCTTTTTCTTTTTACCTACCAATCAGGTATCCACATCGATCCGGCGATTCAAAGCGCGCGGATTTCTGCGCCAGGGAGTCCGATGGGTCATTGAAGCCTTGCTACCCATGCGTCTCAAATCCCATCGTCCCTATGATGTCATTCGCTGATTTCGGCTCAATCAAGTCCCTACTACAATTACTCGAGCAGCATCGTCGACTAGCCTATGGACTGCTGTTCATTGGTGCTTTTTTAGAAACATTGATTCCTTTCTCATTATTGGTTTTAGGTGAAATCGTATTCTTGGCCGGAGCCTTGTTGGCTGGCATCAAGGTGTTGGATATCTGGCTTGTCATGGCCGCGCTCTATGCAGGTGGTATTCTAGGAGATAATGCCAGCTACTGGCTGGGGCGGCGCTTTGGCATGCGCCTTTTTGACTTTCTTTCGCACTGGCCCGTAATCGGACGCCTGATACACCGAAAAAACTATCAGAAAGGGATTGATTTCTTTCGTCAGCGTGGTGCATTTGCCGTTTTTATTGCTCGCTTGAGTGGCCCGCTCTCCTGGGTTACCCCCGCCTTAGCGGGTATTTTCCGGCTCAACTATTCCACTTTCCTACGTTTTAACACGCCTGCGGTCATCATCGGTATCAGTGAATTCATCATCATTGGTTATTTTTTTGGCAATTACCTCCCGCTCATCCTGTTCTGGTTACAGCATTATGCTCCAGCTTTCGCTCTGGGAATAATCGGTATCATCGCGCTGGGTCTGATCGTCAGGCATTATTTTTATTGGCACACTCAAATGGAACGCCAGAGAGCGGAGATCATCACCTTTATTAGTCGGCATTTTGGCCTTTCCCTGATCATTGGTGCCATTGTCATCATCGGTATTCTCTACCTCATCCACCACCTAACCTTCCCCCTTAAAATCCAAGCAGCTAGCTATAGCTATAATGAGGTAAATAGATATTTCTTTGTCTTGGGTAAAGCGATAGACTAAATGAAATCTAAACTTGAGGATATCATCATGGCTGAAGCACCTAAAGAAGATCTCCATAACTTGCGGGAAGATTTCAACAAACTGCGCGAAGACATGGCGCATCTGGCCACAACGCTGAAAGATCTGGGGGCTGAACGCGCCCAGGAGACTAAAGAACAACTCAATGGGCAATTAGGTAATGCGCGCGAACGCCTGCGGGAGCGTGTAGGCGCAGGTGGGCATCGTGGAAAAGAATATTATGATCGCCTCGGATGCTCTGTCAGCGGGCGCCCCATGATCAGTCTATTAACCGCATTTGGGATTGGTTTCGTCATAGCTAAATTATTCGATTTAGGAAATAAGCGCTGAATTACCTGACGGAATGGCTTCTGGCTCTCCTGGATCTCCTGGAACTGGAGGGTCAGAAGTTAAAGCGTCACGCAGCGCGTCTGGTGTGGGGTCTTTCTTTGACTCTGGTCGCGGCATCCAGTCTGTTCGTGGGTCTGATTCTGGTGCTATGGGGTCTGGAGCGCTGGTTGAGTTTATTGATTGGTCCCATAGGGAGCCTGGTTTCCGTAGGTAGTTTTTTTCTCTTCATCGCATGGGTTCTGAGTTTATGGATACGCCGCTTGACCCATTGAATACAGCCCGGGAGCGACTACGGCGGGCATCTCGACATGAGCTGTGGCCACTGTGGCTTTTGGAACCCGAACAACGTCCTTTAATCGATGCGTTTCTGCTTGGACTCGCCAGTGGTGGAACGAGTTCTATCCGCCACTGGCTCTGGAAACAGACTCGTGGAATCATAGTCAGAAATATTTTGACGCACAATCTCCGGAACAACCGCTAATCATTCGATTAAAATATCCCTGGTGACAGCTATTATCCCGGCTTGCGGCTTAACCCTTGCCGGTTTTCGAACGGAAGGGGTCTTGTCAGTAAAAATTACTCCCAGATAGCCTGCAATCTCACACGATTCAACTCCAACCACTGCAATGCAATGATACTCATTGCATTATCGATCAGGCCCTGGCGCACCTGTCCAAAGGCACTCTCGGCTGAGATCACATGAGCCTTGATGTTTTCTCCTTCCTTGGCCAAACCATGAATACCACCGATACCGTGAGCATCCACCCGGGCGATAAACAGGATAATACGCTCATCAGTGCCACCGGGGCTGGAATAGTAACTGAAAATCTGTTCCATCTGCTGCAAAGTACAATTCGCCTCTTCTCCTGCTTCCCGGCGCGCCACCTCCTGTGGTGATTCTCCGAGGTCGATCAGGCCGGCTATGATTTCAACCAGCCAAGGACTTCTCGGAGACTCGATGGCACCAATACGGAACTGCTCGATCAAAACCACCTCATCCCGAAGGGGGTCATAGGGTAAAACTCCCACGGCATACCCCCGATTCAGTAATTCCCGCTCGACAAGTGGACTCATCCCCCCTTGAAACAAGGTATGCCGTATACGCATTCTCAGTAGACGATAAAAACCCTGGTAAAGGACCTCCTTTTCGACTAACTCCCACTTCATTCGAGATTCCTCCTGATAAAAATCCCATTATGCTACAGATTGTTAACCCACCTTGTAAGATGATCTAGTCTGCGATCCCACAGCCTAAGAGCTATCCATGACGGATTAAGATCACTCGATATGCCGACAGGAAACTAAACATGCCAACCCAACAATATAAACTTCAGGTCTCCACCCCCGGACGTGGTACTCAGGAATTGACCAGGATAATTTCCATTCGAGTACATGAATCCGGTATTCAAATGGGTTTGTGCCATATTTTCGTCCAACATACCAGCGCTTCCTTGATAATCTGTGAAAATGCCGATCCGGATGTGCAGCGCGATCTGGAAACTTTTATGCAATCTTTAGTGGCAGATGGAAATTCAGCCTTCATCCATCGAAATGAAGGTCCTGACGATATGTCGGCGCATATTCGCACGGCGCTCACCGGTACTGATCTGACACTACCCGTTCGTGACGGGCAGTTATTGCTTGGCACCTGGCAAGGGGTGTTTCTTTGGGAACATCGGCAGCAACCCCATGAACGGTACCTATGGATCACCGTTCATGGTGATTGAGTCCACCCGATCATTACTCACGCTGATAGCCATGGGTCGCGCAGGTACTTCATTTTCCAGCAAAGGAAGAGTGACGCCGGGGAAAACCAGCTATCATTGAACTTTAACCCCCCACCACTGTTCCCCATGAGATGGGGTGGGCTACGAAAAATCTGCTCGCCTCCTTAATAGGGATTGATAACTCACGCAGACTACCTCGAAAAACCAAAACCCATCCTCTATCATGGTCTGATGCGGTAACGGTTCCCCACTTAACCCCGGCAGCTTATGCATCGGGCTGGCATAAACCCGGCTCATTTGTAAACAATGAGGAGATTGATTATGGAAGAAACGACATCGACTGAGTATAAGGAATGGGACCATACGACCAAACTGCTGCATTGGCTACTGGCGGCCATCATGACTTATCAGATGATTATGGGATTGTTTACCCATGCAAGTTATACCTATCTCTATCTGCATGAAGGAGGGGGTATTGCAGCCATCATCATTTTGGTCATCGAATGGATGTGGATATTCGCAAAAGGCCAGTTTTCCCTGTTTTTCCCCTGGGCACCTCAGGCCATACAGCCGGTTTTTGTGGATATTAAAAATATATTCAGGTTAAAGCTGCCATCAGGTGGATCAGTACCCGGTCTGGCCAACTTCTGGCATGGAATCGGCCTGATTATTTTTTCCCTGATGGGAATTACCGGGCTGCTACTGCTTTTCAACCTACCCTCACACTCCATTATTGGCGTCACCTCCCAAAACTATGAATTGAACACCCAATTGGGCTTGATTCATATAACGATTTCCTACGTAGCCTGGGTCTATCTAGGCAGTCATATATTGACAGCTCTTATCCATGAGTTCACTGGTGATCATCACCTGCAAAGGATGTTTCTATTCAGGACTTAACGCCAACCTTCTGCAAATAGATATCGTAACGAGTATTAGGGCTTTTGATCGAAAAGGAGGGAGAAGAGCCCAACAAAGGGGGTGTTACGCGAGGGCGTTTAATGACGACTCGCGGCACCGGGCAAGTGAGTGCCGCTGCCAGTAACTTACCTGCATCGTGATCTGCACCCACAAGAGCGCGAAGAATACGCATTTCCTGTTTGACTAAGGCTGACTTCTGTCGGTGTGGATACATCGGATCGAGGTAGACCACATCCGCCGGTTCAACCATTTGCTCCAAATAGCGTTCAGACTGCTGGTGGATCACATGGATTCTCTGGGAAAACTCGGCATGGCCAGATCGCTTTAGCGCATCATCCAGCAACAGCGCCATGACCGGATGGCGTTCCATCATTGTAACCTGACACCCCAGGGTAGCCAGAATCGCACCATCCCGCCCCAGCCCTGCGGTCGCATCGATTACCTTAAGCTGCTGACCCGGTTTTATCCCCACGGCCCGCGCCAAAGGAGACTTTCGCCCCGCTTGGCGTAACCGCCAGGCAGTTCTCCCATGGGAATAATCAAGCCGCAACTGTCCCAATCCGCCGACTCTTGGGGCATGCAAAATCCAGCCTTCGGCAGAAAGTTCAAGCACGGCATCAACTGCATCGGGATAACCGGTGAGCAGAGGCAATTGCAGCAAGCTGGCGACTCGCCACAATTCGCTCTGCAAATCGCCACGATCACAACTGAGCCTTATCCGCACGGCGTCATTTAAACTCTAAAAATCGGGTGGCGAAGATAGCATAGATGATTCACAAAAGGTAAAATTCGGTACCGACATTGATAAATGCCTTTTCAGTTGGGTAGCCGACTGAGTAGGTGCAATGTTTTCAATCATTCCGATTTGCTTCGGAGGGGTGGCTGAGTGGCCGAAAGCACTGGTCTTGAAAACCAGCGGCGGGCAACCGTCCGTGGGTTCGAATCCCACCCCCTCCGCCATATGAAATGCTATGCTGCCCAGCACTCTGGCCTGACAACGACGGTGAAAATTTATGACTAACCCGCTACAATATCGCACAAATTATGTTAGCGTACGCCATGATTTATATGGTGGCATAACTCCGACCAAATTGGTTGACAACCGGACCCCATCAATGGGGGAATAGCTGATGTTCTCAGAATCCTGCCTAAGTAATTCCTCTCCCTCATAGGGATAAAACACAAATGAATCGTACTTTTGCTTTTCTGGGCGCCCTGTCAGCCATGTGCGCCGTTATTCTTGGGGCGACTGGCGCACATATCGTAAGGAATCATGCTTCAGCGATGAGTTTTTCAATCTATCAAACCGCTGTGCATTATCAATTTTATCACTCGCTCGGGTTGATTCTGATTGGTATCAGTGCCGCTCACCTGAGCTCGAAAGTTTGGCTCAACATCTCTGGATGGTTGATGTTCGCGGGAATCATTCTGTTTTCTGGCAGCCTGTATGTACTCACCCTGGGTGGCTTCTCCAGGATCGGCATACTGGCCCCCTTCGGGGGTAGCGCTTTCATTCTTGCCTGGCTGTCATTTTTGATTGCCATCCTGACCAGTAAAAAAGAGGTACAAAAATCCACCTCATGACCCACCAAAATTTTTCTATTCTCGCCAGCGAGACCCTGGACGATATTCTGGATCGATTGGCCGCTATCGACGCACTCGATGACCTTGATTATGATCTGATCGATGGCGTTTTGACCATCGAATTTGATGATGGCTCAACTCTGATCTTCAATCGTCAGGAAGCCGCCCAACAGTTCTGGCTGGCCTCACCAGAGGGGCCGGCACATTTTTCCTATGATCCGGAACATAAAATCTGGATCGATGATCGCAATCAAGGGGAGCTGATCGAAACGCTGAACCGTATCCTGAGCCAAAAAATAGGGGAATCAATTTCTCTCTGAACGGTGGTCCCTGAGCCAGGCATCGATCCCCAGCAATACGCGACGCTTATTTTGCCCCCGCAGGTGTCGTTCAAGCAGGGTAAGGGCCTCTGTTTCATGCACATCGTCACTCGCCCGCCAGCGCGCCCACTGCAAGGACAGTAAGGGGTACAGGCGGAAAAACAGATAGCTCACGACTACCACTCCCAGGGCCCAGCCATGCTGATGCAAATACCACAACCAACCACCCAGGACAAAACCCAGCAGACTTAAAATACCGATGACAGCAGTCGCACGATGGATGGCGGAAATGATTGCTTCCAGTTCGGGAGCGTATTGTTTTAATTCTTCATTCACATGACCGACCTGCAGCGTATGGATATTGATTGACTTACTCAAAAAACGAAAGCCGGCAAGCCTATCTTTAGATCGGCCTGGCCCGACTTGACTCTTGACTTGGAAATAAAGTCAATTCTGCATCAGAAGAACCATCCAAACCGGCTTCCAATCCAGAATTGCCACCCAATTAATGCACTTTTACCCACCTGAAAATACGAAGCTTCCTATTTTATCCCTATACGACCCAATAATGTATGCACCCTCCTGACGCACCCTATCAATTTCACCAGAGCCTACCTGTCAATCAGCGGGGCCGGGATTTTTGTGTTGGCGATCTTCACGGTGAATTTAGTGCACTTGAACGCGCACTGGATACCATTGGGTTCGATCCGCAACGGGATCGACTATTTAGCGTAGGTGATTTGATCGATCGCGGGCCCCAATCCTACCGGGCCTTGGAATTTCTCGCACAACCCTGGTTTTACGCAGTGCGTGGCAATCATGAAGCCATGCTTCTAGACGCGCTTGAAACCGAAAATATCGATCCTGACTGGATCATTCGCGCTGGCGCCGACTGGTGGCTGGAAATCAGCGCAGCGGAACGCGAAACCTTCAAAAATCCTTTCTACGCACTCCCCTATACCATCGATATCCATACGGTACCAGGGAAAATCGGTATCGTTCATGCCGATATACCCGAAAATATCCAGTGGTCAACTTTCACCACCCAACTGCCCTCCTGGGAACATTTCCGGGAATTTGCACTCTGGTCTCGCAAGCGTATTAATCGGATTTTACAGCATCGGCGTACAGCAGCAGTCGAAGGGGTGAATCTGCTGGTCGTCGGACATACCCCTGTCCCTGAAGCCCTGATCGTAGAGAATGTCTGTTTCCTCGATACGGGGGCAGTCTATGCCGGAAGCTTCAAGGGAGCGGCGCTGACCATCCTGGAAATCCACCCGGAAATACATTTCCATCATTTCCCAACCGGGTGAATAACCTATTGTCAGGCGAACGAGTGGAATGCCCTATGCCATACCTCCAAAATCAAGGTTGCAGTCACTTCGGGCTGGCGAGCACCCTCGGCCAGCTCGCGCCGAAAACGCCGTGCGCCCGGCAACCCGCAGGCTAAAGCGCCCAGATGGCGTGTGAGATAAGCCAAAGAGATACCTTGCGCCATTTCCTCCACACAATAATCCCGATATTGGGTCAATACCATTTCGCGGTCCGGATCGAAGACTTGCCCATAGAGATGCTGTTCCGCAGCGACGATCCACCAAAAATCTTCAAAAACCTTGCGCCCGATCATCACCCCATCAAGAGACGAAAGCGCTTCATCAATGACTTCCAGGCTGCGGATGCCGCCATTGAGGATAATTTGAAGTTCCGGGAATTCTCTTTTCAGTTGGTAAACACGTGCATAATCAAGCGGTGGAATTTCCCGATTCTCCTTCGGGTTCAAGCCCTCCAACCAGGCCTTGCGGGCATGAATAATAAACAGGCGGCATCCGGCATGGGCTGTCATTTCGACGAACCGGCACAAATCTTCGAAATCATCATGGGTGTCAATGCCCAGGCGGGTTTTGATGGTGATCGGCAAAGTGGTTGCCGCACGCATAGCCTGCACACATTCGGCTACGAGTTCAGGTTCAGCCATCAAACAAGCACCGAAACGCCCGGACTGTACCCGATCACTGGGGCAGCCCACATTGATATTGATTTCCCTGTATCCAAACTGTTCACCAATCCCTGCGGCAGTCGCCATGTTGCGGGGATGACTGCCACCTAATTGTAAAGCCACGGGATGCTCCAGGGGGGCAAATTTGAGCAAATGTTCTGCGCGCCCATGCACGATCGCTGCCGCGGTCACCATTTCGGTATAGAGCCAGGCGTGCGGACTCATCAAGCGCAACAAATAGCGGGCGTGGCGATCCGTGTAATCCATCATCGGCGCAACACACAAACGATGCGCCGATGAATTGGCAGCCCTCATGGCGAGGCATAGCGAGCGCGCAGATACTCAAACGCTGCTCGTAGTCCCATGGCCTCGCCACCTATCGGGCGCCCCGCGCGCTGGCGTTCATTCCAGGCCATGACATCTAAATGAACCCAGTCGACAGCGCTCGACAGGAATTGATCCAGAAACAATGCCGCAGTAATAGCGCCCCCGCAAGACGAGATACTGCAATTAAGCAAATCCGCTATCGGGCTATCGAGTTGTGGGCGATAATCCGCATATAGTGGTAAACGCCAAATCATATCCTGAACCCGTTGCCCGGCTGCAAAAAGAGCGGCGGCAGTTTCATCCTGACGGGCAAACAAAGCCGGCAACTCCGTCCCCAGAGCAACGCGCGCGGCGCCGGTCAGCGTAGCAAAATCGATCACTATACCCGGGCCTTCTTCGGCGGCGGCGGTGAGTGCATCACATAGAATCAGGCGACCTTCTGCATCGGTGTTATCAACTTCCACACTCAACCCGCTACGGGTAGCGAGAATGTCGCCAGGGCGAAATGCCTTCCCATTGATAGCATTTTCAACCGCCGGTATCAGCACGCGCAGTCGAACTGGAAGATTTTCTTCCATGATGCGGCGCGCGAGTCCCAGGGCATATGCCGCACCTCCCATATCCTTTTTCATCAACCGCATGCCTTTGGCAGGCTTGAGATCAAGCCCGCCCGTGTCGAAACACACGCCCTTGCCAACTAAAGTGACACGTGGAGCGGTAACTTCACCCCAGCGTAATTCGATAAGTCTCGGCCTCTGAACGCTTGCCCGCCCCACTGCGTAGACGGCTGGAAATCCTTCACCCGGCAGATCATCATCAACGATAATGTGATAATCCGCTCCGCTCCACTCTGCCAGTGCCTTCGCTTGTGCGGCCAATTCAGCGGGGCCCATATCTTCTGCCGGGGTATTGATAAGATCACGCACCCAGCAGAGAGTCGACGATTCACGTATTACGGCGATCCAGCCATCAATTCCATCACCAACCAACTCCGCTGGCTGGTGATCTATTTTTTTGTAGCGATCAAAACGATAAGCACCCAATTGCCACCCCAGGGCATACTGGGCCAGCACCTGGGCGCTCAGCTTCCCGGTTAAACGATAGCGCCCTTCCGGCAGATATGAAGGCAAGTCACCCAAAGCCCACAGATCATCCGTCGACGGGACAACGGCAACTACCCGATCGAGCCGACCTTCGTTATTTGCCAACAGGGTGAATCGCCCTGGTTCCACCCTGAAATCCGTACTTTCTAGCCAGGAAACTACTCGGGGTGACTGGTTCTCCAGCCATTGTGGCCAGACTTCCACCTGGATACATTCAAGCGCAATAACGGGTTGCTTTTTATCCGGCTGATCCAACACGCCTCAATCTCCTTTTCGATAATCCATGTGCCGGTCTGGCAACAGGGCGAAACCGCCTATGGTAAACTTCATCGCTTTATGATTCATCCGGATCTCAGGAAAACCTGCATCAGCAGGGCCAAAACCATGATAAACGCTGTCACTATCCGCGCGCTGACCAAAACCTACGCAGGTGGCGTTCAGGCTTTACGCAGCATCGATCTCGACGTTAAGGAAGGAGATTTTTTTGCTCTCATCGGTCCAAATGGTGCGGGTAAATCGACCGCTATCGGCATTCTGAGTTCACTGGTGAATAAAACCTCGGGAACAGTGAGCATATTTGGTCATGATCTGGACACGGACAAATCGGCTGCCAAAAAGTGTCTCGGATTGGTACCACAAGAATTCAACTTCAACCAGTTCGAGCCCATTGAGGAAATTTTAGTCAATCAGGCAGGTTATTATGGTATTCCTCGCCGTCAGGCGTTAAAAAGAGCGGAAAAATACCTGCATGAACTAGGGATTTGGGAGAAACGCAGGCAAATAGCTCGCGCACTCTCCGGTGGTCAGAAACGCCGCTTGATGATCGCCCGGGCACTGGTGCATGAACCCCGGATGCTTATCCTCGATGAACCTACCGCCGGAGTAGATATTGAGATACGCCGGTCCCTGTGGAAATTTATGCGCAAGATCAACGCTGAAGGTACTACTATCATACTGACCACGCATTACCTCGAAGAAGCGGAAAATCTGTGCCGAAACATCGCCATCATCAATCATGGTCAGATTATCGAAAATACTACCATCAAGCACCTATTAGACCAGATGGATTTCGAGACTATCATTCTGGATCTGACGAAAGCAACGGCTTGTACACCCACCCTCGAAGGCTACCGCATACGATTACTCGACCAGACCACCCTGGAAGTGGAGATCCCCCGCAGCAACGGGCTTAACTCCCTGTTTCGCCAACTCGACCAACAAGGCATCGAAATCAAAAGCCTGCGCAACAAAACCAATCGCCTGGAAGAGCTGTTCATTGCGCTGGTCTATGAGCGCAAGAAAACCACCACAACCGAAGCTGCAGCCTGAAACACCCGCATCCATGAAAGATCACTTTATCGCCCTGCGAACTCTGGTTATCAAGGAAATCCTGCGCTTTTCCCGCATCTGGCTACAAACCATCGTGCCACCTGTCGTCACGACATCTCTCTACTTCCTGATCTTCGGCAACCTTATTGGCAGCCGGATCGGCAAGATGGGTGGGTACAGCTACATCGAATTCATCGTGCCCGGCCTGGTCATGATGTCGATCATCACCAGCTCCTATGCCAATGTAGTTTCTTCTTTCTATCATGCCAAATTCGCCCACTACGTCGAAGAACTGATTGTTTCTCCAACACCCAATTGGCTCATCCTGCTTGGTTATATTATTGGCGGGGTGGTCCGGGGTATCGGTGTGGGCATCGCTGTTACGATCATTTCTCTATTATTTACCCGCCTGCATATTGCAAACGCCCTGATTACCATCGGAGTGGCCTTGCTCACGGCGACCTTATTTTCTCTGGCCGGATTCATTAATGCGATCTTTGCTAATAACTTTGATGATATCTCTATCATTCCCACCTTCATCCTGACGCCCTTGACCTACCTCGGCGGCGTGTTCTACTCAATCACCATGCTCCCGCCATTCTGGCAAAAAGCATCACTCACCAATCCGATCCTCTATATGGTTAACGCATTTCGAGAGGGCATGCTCGGTACTTCAGACATCCCGCTAGGAGTGTCTATCGGGGTGATCTGTGGTTTCATTATTGTACTCGGAGCTACCGCCCTCTATCTACTCAATAAGGGCATAGGCATCCGCTCTTGACTGCTCTTGATCTCAGTCGTCACTGAGTAGCGCGCGCGCTAGGCGGCTCAACCCTTGTTCAAGAATTTCCCGGGATGTTCCAAAATTAAGCCGCAGAAAACCTTCCCCACCAAGACCGAACTCCCGCGCTCCATTGAGTCCAAGCCCGGCCTGGAGCAGCCGCTGCCAAATTTTGTCGTCTTCGCCATACCCACTTACATCGAGCCAGGCAAGATAACCGAATTCCGGGATGGCATAGGTTATCCGGGGCAAACGGACCTCCAGGAAGGCACCGATAAAGTGCGCATTTTCTTTAAGATAGTGGCGTAAACCCACCTGCCATAATGCTGCTTTCATCCAGGCCGCGCGCATGCCTGTCAGCGCACATAAGGTTGGCTCATGAATCTGGCTCCGGTGAAGTTCGCCGCGCAGTGTCTGCCTGCTATCTTCATCATGAACCACGGCGATTCCACCACCTAATCCAGCCAGATTGAAACTCTTGCCGGCCGAAGTCAGAATAACAACCGCAGGGGCTAGGCTCCCCAAGGGGGTATGTGCAGTATCCCGATAGGTCAGATCGGCATGGATTTCATCACTCACGATGCAGCAGTCAGCATGATCACAGATTGCAACCAGTCTTTCTAGTTCAGCTGCTGTCCAGACTCGCCCAACAGGGTTGTGTGGCGAACAAAAGAGCAACAGATCCGCTTCCTCTGCCGACCTTTCTAAGGTCATCCAATCGATGGTATATCGGCCATCCGACGCGTGATGCAGGGGAACGGACAGCAGCTTCCTGTCATTGTCCGTGACCGCTTTCATGAAGGGCAGGTAAATCGGTGGCATGACGATCACGCCTGCACCAGGGCGGGATAATGCCCGCACTGCCGCATAGAGCGCGGGTACCACCCCGGTAACCAGCAAAATCTCCTGTGTATCCACTGCATAACGATGGCGTTGGCACAGCCAGGATACTGCTGCCTCCTGCACCGTATCCCCCAGAAAAGGATAACCCAGAATAGGATGGCGCAAACGCTGGCTCAATGCTTCTATGACGGCATGAGGCGCAGGAAAATCCATGTCGGCCACCCACATGGGTAAGACATCACGACCGAATCGGGCTTTAACTCCGTCCCATTTCAGTGAGCCGGTCTCGCGCCGATCCGGTGTGACTGGAGAAAAACTATCCTCAGGCATCGTCCTGGGATCTTGCTCAGATTTGTTTGCGTTCAACGAGTCCACGAAGATATGCACGGAAACCATCCCCAAGCTCGGGATGTTTGAATGCATATTCGACAGTCGCCTCCAAATAGCCCAGCTTATCACCGCAGTCATAACGCTTTCCCCGCAGTTCCCAGCCGAGAATCTTTTCTTCCTGCATCAATGCGGCAATGGCATCAGTGAGCTGAATTTCACCACCGGCTCCACGCCCGGTTTCCTCAATTTTAGTAAAAATTCGGGGGTTCAAGACGTATCTGCCAACAACCGCCATATCCGATGGTGCTTTCTCCCGGGGCGGCTTCTCGATCACGCCCCTGACATCCCATAGCCCTTCGCCAAGGGGTTCACCGGCTACCACACCATAGCGATGGATTTCATCCGGTGAAACCCGCTCCAGGCCAAGGATAGAGTGCTGATGGGTGGCATAAAGGTCAGTCAGCTGCTTGAGCGCGCCCGCTTCACCCGCATCAATGAGATCATCAGCTAGAATGACTGCGAAGGGCTCATCGCCGATCACAGGTCTGGCGCAATAAACGGCGTGCCCTAATCCTAACGGTTCCGCCTGACGAATATAAACCGCACTGACATAGGATGGAAGAATGTGGTTGACAAGTTCGAGCAGTTCCTTTTTACCCCGCCCCTCGAGCTCACTTTCCAGTTCATAGGCCTTATCGAAGTGATCCGGAATCGAACGCTTGTTGCGCCCGGTCACGAATACCAGGACATCGATGCCGGCTTTCACCGCCTCTTCGGCAGCATACTGGATCAGAGGCTTATCCACGATTGGCAACATTTCCTTGGGATTGGCCTTGGTTGCCGGCAGGAAACGTGTACCCATGCCGGCAACCGGGAAAACCGCCTTGCGAACTCTTTTCTTTTGCATTGACACAGTTGTCTCCTTTTTGGTGTGCGGAAAAATCATAAAAGATCTTGGCAACAAAACCCCGGGCAGCCAACAAAAGGAACTCCAGGATCAAACCTGAAATACCTTACCTATACTTGCTTTCTAACCCAACGTATAGCCAACTAAACCTCCTCATGCCTAAAGACAGGGGGTTCTAAGGACGAATCCAGCGGGGTCTCCCGGCTCTCGCATTGCTGCTACAACATCCGGGCCATGACCGCTGGCCAGTCCTCTTTTACAAACAACCTGCTCTGACGGTATCGCTACCGTGGTCTTGCCCGAAGGCTCTATCTTCGCAGGTTCATGACGCATCCACCCCGTTTGTAACAGCACAGGTTTCTGAGCCGCCCACATCGTATCCAGGCGGGATGGGTGGCGCCCATTATCCATCACGCAGCGGGCGAGGAAGGCAGAATAGATATCCCGCTGCACCACGCCTGATCCATCACCCAGAACATGCCATCGCTGAGATAGCGGCTTCTTCGTGTCTGCCTGTGTGGTGCGGTCATACTGCGACATCTTCAGACTCCAGGTAGACAAATCAATCAGCTTGCCGCCAGCACTTTCAGCCTTGCGACGCAACTGCTCAACAAACAGTCCAGGTGCCCTTACTTTTACGCTTTTCCCGAAGTTCTTTTGGAAAGCAGCATAAGACAGTGTTTCAGACTGGATGACATTGCCCCGCCCGAGCATTTGGTTTACAAGTTCCCTATGTGCGCGCTTGCGTTCTGCGGCCAGCTTCCTTTCAGCTTCAGCGTAATCGGTACGCTTGGCCGTGTACCGTTTGGAAGGCGTAAATCTCTGGCCTTTTTTCCAGGTGCCATTCGGGTTAAAACACTGCGGGTCGTGGCCCGCTTCGACCTGTCCAGCACGTTGCAAGCGCCGGGTTTCTTTCCATGGCTGAATTACGGTATCACAAAATTTTACCGGCGAGGCACAATCATCGCCCACTACAGCGATAGTGCTGGGGCCAATGTCCAAGCCGACCACAGAGCCAGCGGATACAGCGTGTGGCTGGTGCAATACCTTCCTGCATGAGCTGCGCATACCAGCGGCGCGCACCGTTCACGTTACGCCACAGGACGCGGCCATACTTTGTTCGGTTGGTGAGGGCCTGATTCGTGTACGGGTCCTGTTCTTTGGTGGGAAGCTTTGCCGGAAGCGCCAAGTCTCCGAACCTGATACAGCCAGTCTCTGACCTCCAGAGGATATTAGCCACGCTGGTGGTCGCCTCAAGCGAGTGCAGTGGGCGGTTTACGCCCTTAAACCGTGGGCGGCCACGCTCGCCAAAGGCATATTGCTGCATGGCAGCAAAGACCTGTTCCGCAATGCGCTGAGATACGTTAGAGCCAAGCTGGACTTTCCACCCCGCTGCATTCTTGCAATTTTGGGCAAAGGTGATCGTGGCAGCCGGGGTAAAGCCTGCTTCTTTCGAGAGCCTGTTAAATTCAGTGGCGCGAGCTTTCTTGCCTGGCAAGGTTCGGGCGGACCGCCATGCTTTGGACTGCTTTAGCAAACTATAGCAGCGCAGTGCTTTGCCCAGGGCGGCGTTGTATAAACGTCTTCCGGCTTCCATCCGGCCAATCAATATCCGGTCTTCGCCTGGCTTCGCGACCAGGGGAATTGTCAGAACGAAAGTGGGGGTGCCGGTGCGTTTCATACGTGTTTTTGCTGCTCAATGTATTGGTTGACCACTTCAAGCGGTGCGGTGCCGATCGTCGATACAAAATAACTGTTCGTCCACAACATCGGGAGCCGGGATTTAATCCACTTAAATTCTGTCCTGATTAGTCGGGATGACCGACCTTTCATCAGCTTAATCAGTTTGTGAATACCGAATTGTGGGTCAACCTCAACCAGTAAATGCACATGATCTGGCATAACCTCCAATTCCAATATCTCTGAATCACATTCTTTTACAACGTCCTGCATAATTTCTTTTAGCCTGACGTCAACACCCTTTACCAACACTGATCGCCGATACTTTGGGCACCAGACAACATGGTACTTGCAGGAATACACCACATTCAGGTTGTTCTTATACTTTATCGTACAATCGCTCATGCACGAATTATACAGATTATAGCTATATAATGAAATCACATTCTACGGCAACTTCCTGCTTTCCTCCCCTTGGCTAAAGCAAGGGGATTCTCGCGGAGATGGGTTGATTTTTATGTTAACACCTCAACTCGGATAGAATAAACGAACCATCTGTTTATGGAGGGGCCGTCATGCTATTGATCGAACCCGGTGCAGGCATACGGCCCGTGGTGCAACTAATTCGCACAGCGCAACGCAGTGTTTCCATCGAAGTTTATCTACTCACCAATCAAAGAATACTCTCTGCCATACGAAACGATACAGCTCGGGGCATACGGGTGCGGATCTTACTGGATGCCAAACCCTGGCGGATGACGAAAAAAGTGCCGGAGGAGCTTGCAGCCGCGCGCGCAGCTGGTGCCAGTGTCCGCTTATCACCCCCACGCTTCGATCGGCCTTATGTATTCGATCACGCGAAAACACTCATTATCGACAGTGGCCGGGAATATCTCATCGGCACGGCCAACTTCTCCTGGCCCGCCTTCCATCAAAACCGGGAATATCTCTGGATCGGTCAGAATCCGGCAATCGGCCACGCCTTGATTCAGGTCTTTGATGCCGACTGGCACGGTGGTTTCATGCGCCACCAGATTCCACAACGTCTGGTACTGTCTCCCAACGACAGCTTGGGGAAAATTTCCCGGCTGCTCACGCGAGCCGGTCCGATCGATGTTGAAGAAGAAGAATTCGGTAAAGTCTTCCGCATCGGGCGTATTCTCAAATCTCATGTCGGCCCTGTTCGCATCCTCGTACCGGCAACCATCGACCGGCATGACCGATTGGTACTCCTGCACCTGCGACAAACTAACCCACAGATCCGTATCCGTATCCTGGATTTGCCTTATCTGCATGCCAAAATGATCTGGACTCGTGCACTAGCCTTTGTCGGCTCACAGAACCTGACCTGGAGCAGCCTGAGACACAATCGCGAGGTGGGCATCCTGATCGACAGGCCAGCGGCCATCAAGCGCCTACAGTTTCAATTCGAACAAGACTGGGGGCAAGGCACGCCTTTATAGCACATAACCTTGCGAGTGATGAGTCCAGTCGATTTATCGACGGCGAGACAACAACCATTCAGCATAAGGCAAATCTTCCGGACAGGTAATCTTGATATTGTCAGCATGCCCTTCCACAATGCGTGGATGAAAACCTGCTTGCTCGATCACCGATGATTCATCCGTGATGACCTGCCCGCAGGCGATGCCCCTGTCAAGCGCATCAAGCAATAATTTGAAATGGAACATCTGGGGCGTCTGGGCATGCCAGAGCCGGCTACGGTCGATCGTGATCTGTATTTCACCTTCAGGACCGACCTGCTTTAGAGTATCCCGGGCAGGGGTAGCGAGAATGCCACCAATCGAATCACCTTCCAATTCAGCTAAAAGGCGGTCCAGATCCGTATCGCGCAAACAGGGGCGGGCCGCATCATGCACCAGGACCCAATCCTCGTCATCCAGGTTCCCCTCCAGTGAACGCAGCGCATTACGAACAGAATCAGCACGCTCAACACCGCCGGTCACTAAATGGATCCGGTCATCGCAGGAGCAATCCAATTGTTTCCAATAGGGATCATCTGGTCCGATCGCTACGGTAATTCCCCGGATCCGGGGATGCTTCAGAAAGATAGATAGTGTGTGTTCGATGACTGTTTTCCCGGCTACAGGAAGATACTGTTTAGGCCGATCCGCACACATGCGCTTACCGATCCCCGCCGCCGGAATAACCGCCCAGCAAATAAGACCCTCCATGGGGTCCTGGTCGGTCATCCCGGTCATGCTTTGATTTGTAGCGGGATGGCTTGAGTGGAACCAGCCTCTTCCCTTGAAGATCGACAAACATGACGGGCCATCAGGCAAATAGCCAGCGCCCCGCTCATCGGAGTGGCCGAAACAAATGACGATCAATCAGCACGATTGCGTGCGCCTCTAGCCGAAGGGGAAATATATTGAAAAAAGGTATCACCCTTACGGATCATTCCCAAACGGCTGCGCGCCAGCGCGCCAACGGCCACGGTTCCCCGCTTGAGGTTTGTCACTTCGGCGGCCAGGGCCTGATTGCGCATCAGCAAATGATCATTTTCCTGTTGCTGAATAGTAATATTGTGGCGCAACCGATAGACCTCGCTTAGATTACCGTCACCAAACCAGAGCTTGTATTGTAATAACACCAACAAGCCCAGTAATACTGCAAACAACCATTTCATGGTGACTGACCCCCATTACCCACTACCCGAACCAGGCGGTTAGCACTCAAAACGGAGCATCCCGGAAAGGCTTCCAGGATTCAGGCACTTCCTCGGATCGTATCAGTTGATTGTATCAGGAACCAGCGCACAGCCATTGGCCAATACGACTGGCCGCGGGTGGGGTGACTCTGGAATTCAGCGATTCACAGGTAGCCATGTTCATAATCCCAGACATTGCAAGCATCTTCCTTGAGAGAATCTGAGGATTGGATTTTGAGTCAATCAGACTCGGGGAATGGGTGTAATTTGACTAAATGATCTAATGCGGTGAGCGTTTCGAGCAATGCCTCCAGACGATCCAGGGGCCAGGAATTGGGGCCATCACTCAATGCGTGATCCGGATCAGGATGGGTTTCCATGAACAAACCGGCCACGCCGACGGCAACCGCCGCGCGCGCCAGTACAGGAATGAATTCACGCTGCCCCCCCGAAAAACCCCCCTGCCCGCCGGGTAACTGAACCGAGTGGGTAGCATCAAAAACAACCGGAGCGCCGGTTCCTCGCAGGATAGCTAATGAACGCATGTCAGAAACCAGATTATTATATCCAAATGAAACGCCGCGCTCGCAGACCATAATTCGATCATTGCCCGTCGCCCGGGCCTTGGCAACCACGTGCTGCATGTCCCAGGGCGCAAGAAATTGTCCTTTTTTGATATTAACCGGCAATCCCTGACTGGCGACATTGTGAATGAAGTTGGTTTGGCGGCATAGGAAGGCCGGCGTCTGCAAGACATCGACTACCGCAGCGACTTCCGCTAACGGCGTATCTTCATGCACATCGGTCAACACCGGTACACCAAAATGTTGGCGGATTCCTTCGAGGATAGCCAGTCCACGTTCCAGCCCGGGTCCGCGGAAACTTTCCCCTGATGACCGGTTAGCCTTGTCGAAGGATGACTTATAAATAAATGGAACTCCCAGCCTAATCGTGATTTCCTGTAGTTGTCCCGCGGTTTCCTGGGCCAGCATTTCGCTTTCGATGACACAGGGGCCTGCAATCAGAAATAAGGGCTTGTCAAGACCCACCTCGAAATCTGCAATTTTCATTGACATTCTCCCGTTTGGCGACTTCGGGCATGGTAATCCTTGGCTGCGCGAACAAATCCGCCAAATAGCGGATGCCCATCCCGCGGGGTGGAAGTGAATTCCGGATGAAACTGGCAACCCAGAAACCAGGGATGATCTTCCAACTCAATCACTTCGATCAGGTTATTATCGAGAGAAGTTCCGGAAACGATCAGTCCGGCCCCCTCCAATAACAGACGATAACTGTTGTTGAACTCATAACGATGGCGATGGCGCTCGGCGATGACGTCTTCGGCATAGGTTCGTTGCGCCAGGGTTCCCGGTCGCAGCCGACATTCCTGTGCACCAAGCCGCATCGTGCCACCAAGATCGGATTGGGTATTGCGCTTTTCGATACGTCCGGTATGGTTCTGCCATTCGGTAATCAATGCGATAACCGGATGCTGGGTATCGGGATCGAATTCGGTACTGCTGGCTCCATCCAGGCCAGCGACATTGCGCGCATATTCAATCACCGCCACCTGCATACCCAGGCAGATTCCCAGGAATGGAATCGCCTGTTGCCGAGCATATTGCACCGCCCGTATCTTCCCTTCCACACCCCGGCTGCCGAACCCTCCCGGAACGAGAATGGCATCCAGATCCTCCAGCAGTCCAGTGCCTTCCGTTTCGATTTTTTCCGAATCGATATAACGGATAAGAACTCGTGTTTGCGTGTGAATGCCGGCATGGGTCAGTGCTTCATTCAAGGATTTGTAGGATTCGGTCAGCTCGACATATTTTCCCACCATGCCGATCACGAGTTCGGATTCGGGGAATTCCATCGCATTGACCACATTTTTCCAGTCAGACAAATCCGCCGGAGGTGTTTCCAGATGAAATTTGCGCACGACCAGCTCGTCGAGGCGCTGGGCATGCAGCCATAAAGGTAATTTATAGATATTGTCCACGTCGATGGCCGAAATGACCGCCTTTTCCTCGACATTTGTGAACAGAGCAATTTTGCGGCGCTCCGCTTCGGGCAAAGGCTGAATACTCCGGCAAATCAGGATATCCGGCTGAATGCCGATGGAACGCAATTCCTTGACTGAATGCTGGGTCGGCTTGGTCTTGATCTCGCCGGAGGTAGGCAGATAAGGAACCAAAGTGAGGTGAATGAATAAAGTGTGATCTCGGCCCAATTTTACCCCCATCTGGCGGATGGCTTCCAAAAAGGGTAGCGATTCGATATCGCCGACGGTTCCACCGATTTCCACCAGCACGATGTCCGCATCACCTGCGCCTTCGCGAATGGAATGCTTGATCTCGTCGGTAATGTGCGGAATAACCTGAACAGTGCCGCCCAGATAGTCGCCCCGGCGTTCCTTGCGAATCACATTTTCATAGATCCGCCCGGTGGTAAAATTGTTACGGGCATTAGCCCGGAAACGCATGAAACGCTCATAATGCCCAAGATCCAGGTCAGTTTCAGCGCCATCACCTGTCACATACACTTCACCATGCTGAAATGGACTCATAGTACCTGGATCAACATTGATGTAGGGATCCAGCTTCATCATCGAAATGCGCAGGCCACGCGCTTCCAGGATAGCCCCCAGCGAGGCGGAAGTGATACCCTTACCCAATGAGGACACTACGCCACCGGTGATAAAAATGAAACGCGTCATGAACCCTGCCCACAGGTAATCAATAGGGTGGAAGGAAGAGGTCTTATGGCGCGCGAGTGTAGCAAACCGGCGTCATCCTCACAAATAGAATCGGCGTTCCACCGACGCTCCATCGAAATTTCTACCTCTCAAGGTGATCTTATGCCATTGGCTGAAGAATACGCGGATTTGTTGGGCCGACTTTCCCCGCTGGACAGGCTCAGTGAAGCTCACCACCGTTTCCTTCTCAAGCAGGGGCGTATCGATAGCCTGCCAGCCGGGAAACGGCTACCCGCACGCAATCGTGCGAACTGGCTGATCTATCTCCTCGAAGGAGATATCAACCTGGTTGGGGCCGGCGAAAGCAAAGAGCGCCTCAGTTCCCGCGATGAACTGACCAAAGTGCGCCGCCTGCATACCTTGTTTCCCGAGTCAGGCACAGAAGAAATCGAATATATCCAGGCCAATACTGATTCGCGGATCCTTAGCATCCGCCGCCAAGCTGTAGAAGAAATACTGAAATCTGGATATGAAGTCGTGGAATCTCCATTGACATCCGCTGAGAGCAAACTCCTGGTGGAAATTTATCAGGCCATGCAGCAGGATACCTTGAAGCTCCCCAGTATGCCGGATGTCGCGATACACATTCGCCAGATTACAGCACAGGAAGATTCCGGAATCGGAGACGTCGCCAAAATTGTCAAGACAGATCCCATCCTGGCTGGCCGCTTAATTCAGGCGGCCAACAGTGTGGCCTACCGGGGCTCAAGGTCTGTGGATAGCGTCCATGATGCCGTTATGCGGCTGGGCTTCAAGCGCAGCGCCAATCTGGCGACCAGTATCGCTTTGCATGGTGCATTTCGCTGTAAATCTGGATCACTGATGAAATATATGCATGATAATTGGATATTCAGCGTTGAGGTTTCCGCGCTGGCTTTTGTCATCGCGCGTCATAGTCGCAAGATCGACCCCGATCAGGCTCTGCTGGCTGGCCTTGTTCACCGCATCGGAGTCGTGCCTATTATTACCTATGCAGAAAACATACCCGTTAGCGACACGGATATCCTCCAAACTCTACAACACCTCACACCCGTCATGAGCGGTCTGCTATTACAGAAATGGAATTTTGACCAACCCTTCATCCAGGCTGCCGAAGAGGCCGAAAACTGGTTGCGCAATACGGAAACCGAAGCCGATCTCGCCGACATTGTGATTGCCGCGCGACTATATGCCAATCTGCGCTCGGCACAACCCAAACCACTACCTGACATCGACACGGCTCCCGTATTCCGCAAGCTCGGCTTTGGAACCCTGCAATCCGATCAAACACTTCAGGTTCTAGAAGATGCAGCGGAGGAAATTGCCGCTATCAGGGAATTTCTGAATGCCTGAGCGATGGGTTACGGGGCGATGGCAAACGATTGCCGGAGTCCGCGGACCCAACCCGGTGATCTGGTGATCCCAAAGCATGGATACTAGTCTCAGTATCATCACCCGCCTCGATCAGCCCGCCACATCAGTTGGCATCCGGGCCTGGAAGGTGGGTCAGATTCTGAAGGCCACCGTGATTCAAGGAACACCAACCGCCAGTAGGCGCGGAACCGCGGTGTTACAAATCGGTTCCAGGCGTTTTTCGGTGCGCTCGCAAACCCCCTTGCAAGAAGGTGAAATCCTGCATGTCAAAATCAAGCAGACTACACCGAACCTGATCTTGCAGCGCTTACACAACACCGATACTTCACTGAGCCCCAAAAGCCAGGCAGCCACTCGATTAAACCGCATATTACAATCGCTACTGGCCACTCAGTTATCACCGCAAGCAGCACTCACGCGCCTGGCTCAGGCATCGACCCAAACAGTCACCCCAGGCAATAGGTTCAGTCACTTGCTGCAAGATCTTTTGCAAACCATCCCGGAGTTCCGGGATTTGCTGAGTGTCGCCAGGCTGCGTACCGGAGTGGAGAATTCCGGTCACCTCATGGAGGCCCGCTTGCTGAATAATCAGCCTCATCCAATACTGGATTTCAAGGCTCAATTGCTCGGTTTGCTGGCTGAAGCCAATACGCAGAACCTCACTAATCTCGCCAAAACCATCGAGGGCTTAGTCAATCGATTAACCTTAAACCAGTTACAAAGCGCTCAAACGACCACTAATCCCAACTGGCTGGTTGAACTGCCAGTACGGACAGCGCAGGGTTTCGACCTCATTCGCCTGGAAATCGAAGCCCATCCGCGCCAGCCGGATCACCCTGATGAACCGGATACCTGGTCAGTCAAACTGCAACTGGACTTGCAAGGACTGGGACCTATGGAGGCCCATATTCAAAGTCTGGGTGGGCGTGTTTCAGCACGGTTCTGGGTGGAGAATGCTTCGAGTCGGTTGACATTGGAACAGGGTTTGTCCGAACTGGCCAGCGCATGGCGAACAAAAGGACTCAATCCGGGCGCATTGCAGGTTTACCCGGGCTCGCCGCCTCTGGACACGGTCAACCCGGAAACTACAACGAAATCCGGAAACCTGTTTGACACCCACGTTTGACTAAAACGACTACAAATGAACCGGGAACAAAAATATCAACAGAGATTATTGGCCATCGCGTTACGTTATACCGGTACCGGCACACCCCGGGTTACGGCTAAAGGAGGTGGCGAGATTGCAGAAAAAATCCTGGAACAGGCCCGACAACATCATATCCCTATCCGGGAAGACCGGGAACTGGCCCCCATTCTGGCACAGGTTCCTCTGGGCAAAGAAATCCCGGAAAATCTGTATCTAGCGGTAGCAGAAGTGCTTGCCTTCGCCTATCGATTGAGCGAAGAATCCCAAGAATATCAACCCGAGCCCCCACCATCGGGCGTACCAGGCCAGTCAATCGATAAATCAAACCCCCTTTAAGATCGAAAAATCTACCGCTCCGGCATACCTCGCTGTTGACCTCAACCGTACGCCCTATTGGAGATGTTTTTGCCACGCCCACAGCGGCCTGTGTCGCGCTCTACAGTACAGGCAATTGGTTGGTCAAAGTGGCATAATTTCCACCATGAGCATGATTGAACGACTTTCGCCGCCTCGCCTTGCGCATCATTTAATCGGGTAGCCAATGATCATCGGCATTATCATAGCCGGATCCATGACCGGATTACTCCTGGGCTTGCTGGGTAGCGGCGGCTCCATCGTGACCGTTCCCGCATTGCTCTATTTACTCCATGTGGCGCCCAAATCGGCCATTGCCATGAGTCTTCTCATTGTCGCCATGACTGCGATGATTGCGGCGCTACACGAATGGTTTCTCGGTCATGTACTATTGCGGGTTACTCTGATCTTCGGTATCTTTGGTGGCATAGGTACTTTCATTGGTGCCAGGATTGGGGTACTTTTACCGAATGAAGTACAATTGGGTTTGTTCGCAATCATCATGTATGCGGCTGCCTGGCGTATGCTGGGCATCGGCCCGCCATGGATCCATGGCCAAAAACTCGTAGTGCAAGGCGAGGAACCGCGTCAGGTTGAACCTGCCTTCTGGCAAATCCCCTTGTACGGTATGCTGATTGGAGTATTAGTCGGCATCATCGGTGTGGGTGGTGGATTTCTAATTGTCCCGGCGCTGGCCCTGTTGGTGCACCTGCCCATGAAACAAGCCGTAGGAACCTCGCTCAGCATCGTTACTATTCAGGGCAGTGTAGGGTTTGCCGGTTATCTGGGCAAGGTACCCATTGATTATTTGCTGATTGGCGAATTTGCCGCAGTCGCCATTATTGCCAGCTTCATCGGCGCATGGATCAGCCGATATATCTCCAACACCATGCTAAAGCACGTCTTTGGCGGATTCCTGATCATCGTAGCCAGTTACATCATCGTGAAAAGCATTGTTCTTAAAAACCTGTGAACAGGCAACCGCACAATCGGAGAAAAAATGACAGATTTCAATGTACCTTCCCCGGCCGGGCGTTTTATGTTGAGAGGAAAAATACATGGCGCCCACTTAACCGGGGCCGATCTGCACTACGAAGGCTCCTGTGGCATCGACCGTGTCCTGCTTGATGCCTGCGATATCCTGCCCGGAGAACAAGTCGAGATTTATAACATCAATAATGGCGCACGTTTTACCACCTATACCCTCGCCGAACAATCAGGCAGCGGGCAAATTACCTTAAATGGCTCGGCAGCCCGGATGGCCGTGCTCGGCGACGCCCTCATTATTTGCACCTATACGCTCCTGGATAATACCCAGGCACAACTCTTCCATCCCCGCATCGTTCTGCTCGATGCGGAGAATCACATCAAGGAAACCCATCTGCCTTGAGTAGGCTATCCACCACAACCGATCAGGCAGAAGAGCATCTCACATCACCGGCAGACATCAACGCCGCCACCACCGCCAAATCCTCAGGCGTATCAACCCCGTGCCCGGGAAGGGCACACGCTTTAGCCACATGAATCCTAGCGCCATGCCAAAGTACCCGCAATTGTTCAAGCTTCTCGACTTCTTCCAAATCGCAAGGCGCAAGCAGGGCGTATTCCCGCAAGAAACCGGCACGGTAGGCATACAGCCCGATATGCCTCCATCCAATCGGCTCCGAGCGCGTTTCCGCACCCACCGGGTCGCGTTCCCAGGGAATCGGTGCACGGCTGAAAAAGAGTGCAAATCCCGCCTGATCCCGCACGACTTTGACTGTATGCGGATCATTGAGCTGGGCTACCGAATGAATGGGAGCGCAAAGCGTTGCCATGCTGGCCTCAGGAAAATGAAGCAAATCCTCCGCCACCTGGTGGATGATTTCCGGGGGTGTCAGCGGTTCGTCGCCCTGCAGGTTAACGATGATATCGCCATCGGCCCACCTCTTGCGATTGACAACTTCCGCTAAGCGCTCGCTACCCGAACGATGTTGACTTGAGGTCAGGAGGACGTCTGCACCAAATTTCCGGCAAGTGACGACAATGCGTTCATCATCGGTTGCCACCAAAACTTCCTCGGCACCCGATGCTTCTGCACGTCGATAGACATATTCGAGTATCGGCTTTCCAGCCAGCTCGATGAGCGGCTTGCCGGGCAGCCGTGTGGAGGCATAACGAGCCGGTATGACGACTCTAAAGCTCACGTCTTCTCCAGCCGTTCCAATTCCTCCGCCGTCAGTTCACGCGCTTCATCTTCCAGCAAGACCGGAATGTCATCACGAATAGGGTAGACCAGGCGGGCTGATTTGGAAATCAGCTCCTGATGCGCCTTGTCATAGATCAGGGGACCCTTGGTGACCGGGCATACGAGGATTTCCAACAGTTTCTTGTCCATGACGCAATGTCCTCAAATAAATATTAAGTGACGTCTCCAGTGTAACGGGAAGACGGGCTATGACGGGTACCGCCCAACAATTATACGGTGCCCAATTCAGGCATTTTACGGCATCTTTCTCGGTCATGAGAATAGGGGCGCCTTCCTTCCCGCTAAAATCCAGATCGTGCGGCTGGTAGGGGTAGTGATCAGGGAAAGAATGCCGAACGATATTCAATCCCGCCACCTCCAGAGCGCTGAAAAAACGCTCGGGATTGCTGATCCCCGCAACGGCATGCACCGGTTGATTCCTGAACTCATCCAAAATACGATCCGAAGTGGATTCCCGCACCCGCCAGGGCCTGCCCAAAGACAATTTCATGGCCAACGCTCCTGCCGCTGCATACGCTCCAGTCACCACAATATAATCAACGGATTTGAGCCGGGAGAGCGGCTCACGCAAGGGGCCTGCCGGTAAGCACAGGGCATTGCCAAAACTCCTTTCCCCATCCACCATCAGAATTTCCAGATCACGCGGCAATCGGTAATGCTGTAAACCGTCATCAGCAATAATGACATTACAATCCGTCTCCCGCAGCAACCGATAAGCCGCATCCAGCCGATCTCTCCCTACTCTGACCGGGGCGTGCGTGCGCAAATGGATAAGCAGCGGCTCATCACCCACGTCCGCAGCCGAGCTGGTGGTCTCCACCCGCCCACCTGCCCGCTCAAACCGCCCACCATAACCGCGACTGACAATACCCGGGCGCCATCCCTGCTGGCGTAACCAGTCACTCAACCAGATCACCATGGGCGTTTTGCCCGTACCACCGACATTGATATTGCCCACCACGATTACCGGTACAGGCAAGCCAGGTATCGAGCGGCGCCAAAAGCGGCGCCGCAAAACCATGATGACACAATAGACCAGAGACAATGGCCATAACAGGATTGCGAACCAACCTCGCCGTTGCCAGGATTGCAACAGCCAGCGCTCCCCTGTCGATCGCCTGAAAAGGGGTCTATCCATGAATTGAATTCACCAATCAAAAACCCGCTGCATAAACTCGTCCAGCACCTGTTGCATTCGCCGTCTTTCCTGCCACAGACGCTGCCGGGCAATATCCCCGCGTCTGCGCATCTCAAGCGGAGCAGCACGAAGTTCCAGCCAATCGTCGATCACAGCGGCAGGAGTACCGCGTTGTGGCATATCCAATCCCGGATCGATCCCAAGGGGTTCTTCCCCTACACTGAGAACACCAGCGCCTGCCAGCGCCTGCCAGATCACCGAACGGCTGGCACTTTGCAGATGTCCTGCCACCATGGCGCTAGCAACAGGCGCGAACCAGCACGATTCATCCGCGGCCACGACCTGTCCTGCAAGCAGGGGGGTCCGATCCCAGGCTGACAGACGTAAATCGGCATCACCCGGACTCACACCCTGATCGCCAGAAACGATCAGGACACCCGCGTTTGCGAGTTCGCTTGACCGCCATGCGCGGGCGAATTCGCACTGCTGCGAAACCGGCCCGTGCCACCACCACAAGGGCAGGTTTTCTCGCCCGGCTCCCGCTGAACTGCGTAACGTGGTATCCGCCCGGGCTTCCACGAACAAAGCCAGGGGATCGGCGGCCGGGGCCAGGTAAACACTCCGGTCGGGGTTCAACCAGGCTCTGGAATCGGCCTGGCTGCATGGATAGGCCGCCTCGATTTTGACTTCTGTCGGTGGCGTATTGAAAGCCACGATACGAATACCTCTGGCAAACGCCTCCCGAACGAGGTGAGTCCCGGGATGGGTATCCACCAGAATAATTGCAAACGGCGTTAACCGCTCAAGTACCCGCTGGACCGCCGCCGGCCGGTCCGAGGGCCCATAACCCAGGCCAATCTTGCGTAAACCGCGCACCCGTGGCTCGATAATCCCGGCATAATCCTCCTCGAAAGTCAGCACCAGCCGAATATCCAGGCGTTTGCGGCGCAAGGCACCTAGCAACTCACAGGCCAGGCGTACCGATTCCAGACTGCCGCCAGCCTTGATCCAGACGATTCTCCCCTTCCCTTGGGGTGACAATAAAAAACCGTTACGGGCATTTGCTCGTGAGTGCTGGCCCCGCCGACGATCGCTCAGCGTGGCCCACCAAACCGGCCACCAGTGGTGGCTGTAGGTTTCCGGATCAGGCGCTTTGCTGGGTAACATTCGTAGATTTTTGTGAGTCATCATGAAATTGCAAATGATAAAGACGGGCATAAGCGCCATTGTGAGCCAGCAGTTGCGCATGTGAACCGATTTCAACGATACGGCCCTGCTCCATGACCGCAATACGATCGGCATTCTCGATCGTGGACAATCGATGGGCAATCACCAATGTCGTACGCCCGCGCACCAGGGTTTCCAGGGCAGCCTGAATATGGCGTTCTGATTCCGTATCCAAAGCTGACATGGCTTCATCGAGAATGAGAATGGGCGCATCCTTCAATAAGGCACGCGCAATAGCCAACCGTTGGCGTTGACCGCCGGAGAGCAAAACCCCGTTCTCGCCCACCCAGGTATCCAGATCCTGAGGCATCTTGCTGATGAATTCCCAGGCATGTGCGGCGCGGGCGGCGGCAATAATTTCCGCGCGACTGGCGCCACCCTGTTCGCCATAGGCAATATTGTGTGCAATCGTGTCATTGAACAAGACCACTTGCTGACCGACATAGGTTATCTGGCGCCGGAGACTTTGCAGCCTGAGCTCACGAATGGGCACCCCATCGAGAAGAATTTCGCCCCTCTCCAGATCATAGAACCGGGGCAACAGATTGACCAGCGTGCTTTTGCCGTTGCCGGAGCGCCCTACCAGGGCCAGGGTTTCACCTGGACTGATATGCAAGTCAATATCATGCAGTACATCACCCTTAGCGGGATCATAGGCGAATGAAACCCGATCATAATCAACCCGGCCCTGCACCCGTTCGATCTGTCGATGACCCTGATCCTGCTCAGGCTCCGCATCCAGCAGTTCAAAGATCGTCTCACCGGCGGCAATGCCGCGTTGTAACGTAGGGTTGATCTGCGCCAGCCGACGCAGAGGCTCCATCAGCATGAGAATGGCCGTCACGAAAGAGACGAAACTGCCCACATTCATCGTTTTGAAGAACGTCCCGGAAGTGGCCAGGTAAATAATCAGCGCAATGCCGATGGCAGCGACGAATTCCATCAATGGCAGGCTGGCCGCTTCCGTCGCCGTGGAGCGCAACCGCAAACTCCGGTTGCGCCAATTCACCCGATTAAATCGGCGAGCCTCGTAATCCGCACCACCAAACAGTTTGGCCTCACGCTGGCCCTCGATCATCTCCTCGGCCACATGGGTGACCTCGCCCACCGTATCCTGGATTCCCCGGCTCAACCGGCGAAAAATCTTGGTCACTGAAATCACGATCAGGGCGATAATCGGAAACAACACCAGAAAGATCAGGCTTAACTGCCAGCTGATATAAAATACCCAGATCAGCAAACCCAGCGCAGTGATACTGTCTCGCACCAGAATGGTAAAGCTACTGGTCGAGGCGCCTGCCACCTGTTCGACGTTGTAGGTCAACTTGGCCAGCAACTCGCCCGAAGAGGTATTGTCGAAAAACTGTACCGGTAAATGCAGTAAACGGTCAAACATGCGTCCCCGCAAATCCATAACCACATAGGTTCCGACATAAGCCATGAAATACGTCGACAGATACCCGGCGATACCCCGGATAAAATACAGGCCGACCAAAGCAGCAGGCACCCAGGTGATTGCCGTCATGTCATGCGCCACGAAACCACCATTGAGCAGCGGCTTCATCAATGCAGCCATAGCTGGCTGGGTAGCGGCATTTAAGGTCATCCCGAACACGGCCACCAGCAAGTAAGGCCAGTAGTGCAAAGACTCCCGCAACAGACGCCGATAAATATCCACCCCGCGTATGGGCTTGTCAGCGCTCATCAGGGTGCTTTCCGATTGGGTTGACGGCAATGGACAAATGTACCAATCCGACCTCGCCCGCTACGCTCATCGCCGTGACTACGGCCTGATAGGGGGTGTTGGCATCTGCTCTCACGATCAGGGGTGATTTGTTGCCCGTGCTCGCCTTGAGCTGCTCCAGTGCCCGGTAAAGCGTGACCGGCCGGGTGTTGATCAGCTCCCGGCCATCGAGATAATAGTGACCTTTACGGTCGATGGAAAGCGTGATCGGATGCTGGGACCGGGTAGCCAGATTCGCATGCGCCCGCGGTAAGACGATCTTCAGGGCAGCCTTGTGGTTGAATGAAGTCGTGACCATAAAAAAGATCAGGAGCAGGAAAACCACATCGATCAGTGGCGCAATATCGATACCGAAATCCTCGCTATCCTGGTGTTGATAGAATTTCATCTTCAGCTCTTTTTGATTGTGTTCAGAGGGACCGTCTTGAGCTGCGCCAGGCTATCGACCAAACGCACGGCCTGGTCTTCCATTTCAATCGCCATTTTCTCTACCAGCCCCCGGAAATAACGATAAAAGACATAGGATGGAATCGCCACGGACAGCCCGGCTGCGGTCGTAATCAATGCCTGGGCAATGCCGCCGGCCAGGCTATGGGGATTACCCACCCCCAGGTTGGTAATTACGCTAAAGACCTGAATCATTCCAAAAACCGTCCCCAACAGACCCAGCAGGGGAGAAATGGATGCGATGGTTCCCAACGCGTTCAGGTAGCGTTCAAGCTCATGAACTACCTGATGACCGGCCTCTTCAATACGCTCCCTCATGACATCATGCGGCCGGTTGCGGTGAATGATAGTGGTGGCAAAAATCTTGCCTAACGGAGAACCCGAGGCCAACGCTCGCACTCGATCCTGGCCCATCCGTCCTTTTTTGATCTGCTCCAGTGTGGTATCCAGCAAACCCGGCGGCAGAACCTGCCCTCGCCTTAATGTCCAGAAACGTTCCAGGACAATGGCCAGCGCCAGGATGGAGCCGAGAATAATCGGCAGCATCAGCCAACCACCTGCCTCGATGATTTCCAGCACACCTATACTCCCAATTGAGAAAAGGCAATCATACAACAGTCGACCCGGGGAACTGAAAGCTTCATGGCCCTGATTTTCGGTTCCAGTAACGGCCCTCTCGCTGGCGAAACCCCGGCTCCACCCGAGGCGGATGATGCGCGCTAAAGGAAATGGTTATCAGGCCATTAACCGCGGTATCGAGCACGCGAATCCCGCGTTTTGAATAGCGCGCCATGACCCGTTGGCGCGGAAAACCATAGCGATTCCCGAAACCTCGCGCGAGCAAGGCAATCCGGGGATGAACTTGGTCCAGGAAAATGCCGGTCGATGAACTCAGGCTGCCATGATGTGGCACGATCATCACCGTGGAGCGAATGCCTTTCCCGAATCGGCGGATCAATCTTCTTTCTGCTGCCGCCTCGATATCAGACAACAGTAAAACGCTCCCCCCGGGGCCGGAGACACGCAAGACACAACTGCGGTTGTTGTGGCCGGCCAAAGGATGTGGGCCGGGTGAAAGCATAGTAAACTGCACGCCATCCCAACGCCACGACTGCCCGGACCGGCAGGATTTCGCCCGCGACCCGTCAACCGGTTGAGAAGCCAGCAACTTCATTTTTGGAAAAGCCTGCAACAGAGACTTGGCCCCGCCACTATGGTCGTTGTCTGCGTGACTAATGATCAGCATATCGACCGTGTGCAAACCGAGACTACGCAAATAAGGCGCCACCACGGCGGCACCGGCATCCAGTCCTGAACCAAAGCGCGGGCCGGCATCAAACACCAACGTATGTCCGGCGGTCTGGATAACCGCGGACATCCCTTGCCCCACGTCCAGTAAACTCAATCGCCAGGAGCCGGCGCGAGGATAATCCGGCTGCGGCCATAACAAAGGGGCAACCAGGATGATACCCACCCAACGCGCGGGCCAGCCACGCGGGGCGAGTAGCCAGGCCACCCCCAATAATCCCAGCCCGACCGTGATCCAGGATGCGGCCCCGAGCCGCAGATGTGCATCTGGAAGGTTGGCTAAGAAATTCAACACCGGCCACATGTGCTCAATCCCCCAAGCCGCCAACCCGAGCAGAAAAGTGCCCGCCGCCGACCAGACCGACAAGAGAATCATGCCACCCAGGGCGAGCGGCACCACGCCTAAGCCGATCCACGGCACCGCCAGCAGATTGGCCAGTGGCGCGACCAGCGCAACCCGTTGAAACAGCAATATGGTCAATGGCAGCAAACCCAGTAACAGTGCCCATTGCATACGGCCCCAGCCACGCCAACCCTTTGGCCGCGAGCGGCCAGCAAAGACATAGAGGATCACCGTCACGGCAGCGAACGACAACCAGAATCCACCTGACAGGACGCCCTGCGGATCCAGCAGCAACACCAGCAACAAAGCAGTCGAAAGGACTTGAGAAGGCTGAGTGGGGCGCCCCAGCAGCAACCCGCCCAGCCCGACTGTCAGCATAATCAGCGCGCGCTGCGTGGGAATGGAAAATCCGGCCAATGCAGCGTAAAGAAATGCGGCTAACAAGGCTGCCAGCGCTGCCGCTCGGGGGGCTGCCAGACGCAAGGTCAGCAAGGGAGCCCAGCTCCAGAGTCGGCGGGTCAGCCAAAACACCAAACCCGCAATCAAGCCGATGTGCAGCCCGGAAATGGCCAGCAGATGATTGGTTCCGGTATTGAGAAAAAGCTGCCACTGTGGCCTTGAAATGGCATTGCGGATACCAACGGTCAGGGCCAGCAAAACCCCGCGCGCAGGGTTTCCCGGAAGCGCGGCGGAGATTTCTTTTGCCAGATGATTGCGCCACCGATCCAGCCACACGGCAGGCGTCAGGGAAAGCCCCGGTAATCGCCGCGCACCACCGAAGCGCACGTAGCCGGTGGCGCGGATACCCTGGCTGAATAGCCAGCCCTCATAGTCGAAACCACCGGGGTTCATGAAACCATTGGGGGGCTTTAATCGTACTCGTAACCGCCAGCGTTCACCGGGTTGCAGTGGAGGTGGCCGCCCATACCAGCCCAGGCGCACCAGTCGAGGTGGAGCGATTAACTCTCGCCCGGAGATCGCCGCGGTATCCACCCGGAAACGGAAACGCACCCGGTGCGGGGCGGCGCGTGGAATACCGACGATATATCCGGTTATAACGACATCCTGCTTCATGAGCGCCGGAGGCCAACTCGGCCCGAGCAGCAGATCGGCGCGCCAGAGAGCCCAGAAAAAACCACAGCCGATCCACAACAGCAACCGCAAGCGCGGCCACCGCCAGGCCATTAAAATAAGCGGCAAAAGTACCAATAGGGTGCCAAGCGGCGGCAACTGCCTCATCTGCTGGAGCAAAAATACCCCCAGTAATACCCCCAACGCCGCCAGCTTCATGCTTCCTCCGTGGCCTGTCATTCACCGAGCGGGTCGGCAATGAGCCGACCCGCTCGGTCAACTATCGCACTAACTCATCCAATACCCCGATGATCCTGAAGCTTATCCGAATTCAGGTGGGAATGTCGTAAGACATAGAAAAGGCTCCCTCGCAAACAGCTCA